>ERZ1034873.21-NODE-21-length-102830-cov-199.654001_pt1 | contig 102830 bp, 164 predicted proteins | sample MGYA00520689_ERZ1034873 | MGnify/ENA primary metagenome ERZ1034873 (study PRJEB33766, sample SAMN09781722) | gut metagenome | biome: gut microbiome | host: Homo sapiens | place: Madagascar | study: EMG produced TPA metagenomics assembly of the PRJNA485056 data...
ATATTATATTATATATATATAAGGAATTTTAGACTAAAAGTATCTATAAAGATTAATTAGAAAAGGTGTTATTATTTTGTTTCTTTTATTCTCTTTTTTATTTCTTTTCCTTTGGTTACTTTCCTTTTCTTTCTTTTTTCTCTTTTTTCTTTAAGGATTTCACACTTTTGACAAAATAAATCCCCATTTTACAAGGGTTTCAAGACTTTTACCATTTTATGTGACAAAGTTGTGTCTTAGAATGGAGAAAGACTAGTAAAAACTTTGTCTAATACAAAATACACTCTATACCACGTTTGCAACTAATATAAATTTTGATAAAATCAAACGTTATATGAACCGCCTGCGGCGGTTATCCTAGCAGGGGCTTAACAAAAGTCCGAGTTCACTGGCGTTCACTAGACGGACTTTTGTAATTGGAAATACCAAAATTTTCTTTAGTAGTCTAGGGTAAAAAATAATTTAAAAATTTTTGGGAAAGGGTATTGACAAGTATAAAAAGCTGTGATATAATAAGAATATGAAATTTATCGTGTGAAAAATTAAATATAAAAGTGTTAAAATCCGCTTAATAAGGGCTAAATTTCTTGAAAATTTATCGCAAAGCTCTTATTAAGGGGTTTATTAGGTGATTCTTATGTCTGAAAACTTAAAACCAAATTTAATAGCACAAAACTTACCAGTGCTACAAATTCTTGAACCAACTTTAGTTGCAGTACCTGCGATTGAAACTTTTTGGGAAAAGTACCCTTTTTATTTAGAGGTTAAGGATGCAGTATACGTAAACACTGTAAATGGCCTTTTACCTGCATTGAAAGGGGATGTTATAGTTTGGGACGAGAATAAAAATGTTTCTATAAAGCATAGAGCCACATGGGACTATATGTATGGAAAATTTCTTAGAGAAAAAGAAGGAGATTTAGAAAATGCTACTTTCACAAAAGAATTTTGGAAAGAATAAGTGGGGATATTTTCATCCTTGGGAACTAACATACCGCTATTTCCAACCAGTACACACCCTAGGCATTGTTAAACAGCCTAGTAATAAATACCATTTCCTACTTGTAGGAGAAGTTGTACATGTTTTAAATGCTTCAAAAGGTAAAAATGCTTTATTATTGGTTCAACGTATCTCTGAACCTCTTGAACAAGAGTTAAACAAAGGGGATTTAATTCTATGTTGAAACCTAAAATTGTAAAACTCATTCTTGAAGAAATGGGGATAAATGCTTCTGACGCATTCCTTATTGAAGGAGAGCATAGACCTTACAGAATTACTAAAACAGGTGATATACAGCGTTTTGTAGGTATTTGGACGGATAGCTGCTATTCTTATAAAGATATTATTGATATTGTAGATGCAAAACGTTTTGAAATTTGTTCGGAGGAATTTATAGATGGGGACTGCATCAAAAAAACTAGAACATCAAGAAAATAATGGTTTTTATAAAGTTGAAGTTGCAGAGGATGGAAGTCTTTTAACTTCTTTTAACGGCGATGTATCTTTACTCTTACATACCGCACTTTTTGCAAGTGCAGATGCTATTAAAATATCTAACGGTAAAATTGATAAAGAGTATATCAAAAACTTCATTGACAGATTTGTAGAACAGTGTGTAGGTGAACAAGATGGGGTTTGAAAAAGCTATTTTACATGGAAAAGAACACAGAAAGCCTTTTCGTGGTGCGGAATTGGCAGATAAGACTTGCCGTAATCATGGAAGCTGCCCTTACTGTAAAGAGAATCGCACATTTAAAAATAAACGTGCAGAAGAGGATAATTTTAAAAAATTAAAGGATTGGTTAAAGGGGGATGAGTAAATTGGATTTTATGAATGAAGAAAAAGAAACATTAAGCTTAAACAAGGTTTTATCTCTTTGGCAAATGCAAGTAAAAAAGCTTCAAAGCCTCTTAGAAATGAATGATTCTTTTCCAGACGGTAAGGCTTATAATATTTTACTGGATGAGTTTCATGTATTGGAGCGACTTGGTAAAAGCTTCGCCAATTCAAATTTTTTGATTGATAGTAGCTTGGTAAACGCCGTAAATAAAATGCGCGTAGGTTGATTTTAGTCCCTTTCGAGGGACTTTTTTCTTTAAAGGCTATTGACACTCACAAAGTTATATGCTATACTTTTACTAAAAGAAGGGAGGTTGTTATTATGCTTACAGTTGGTACTCCTTTACTGTTGCAATTATTCATTCTGATGCTTATGGTAGTGCTAGTGGCACTTATTTTAGTAATACCTGTGTTTACAGTGCGCATACTTATAGAAATTGTAAAATCAATTAGAGAAAACTGGAATGAGTTATACGGAAAGGACAGATTTTATGATTAAATTACTTTTAGGTGCTTCTCCCTGTACATATTGGAGTATTGCTAAACGTGAGGGTAGAGAAGTTGTAGCCGCGGGACAAGGATGGGAACTCTTTAAGAATTTCCTTATTGAAAAAGAACATTTTAAACCAGACTTTTTCTTGTATGAAAATAACCAATCTATGTCCAATGCTATTAAAGAACAAATTTCAAATGAATTGGGAACTTTACCAATCGCTATTGATAGCGCCCTTGTTTCAGCACAAATGCGTAAAAGGTACTATTGGATGAATATTCCTGCCCCTCTCCCACAAAATAGGGGAATTTATCTTAAAGATATTTTAGAGAGCGGCTCTGATTTAACTTGTAATGACAAAGCCTATTGTTTGACCGCACGTTATGGTAACGCAGTTGCTTGGAATACTTTAGAGCGTAAACAACGTAATATGGTGGCAATTAGAGTGGGAAATTTACCAAAATCTGATGGGACAATTTCTACTTCACAAGCTTACCGTGTTTATAGTATTGATGGTAAGAGTGTAAATTTAACTGCTAACGGTGGGGGCATTGGTGCAAAGACAGGATTATATGCTATTCCGTCCTCTAAAGGATACATTGTACAAAATGGGCAAATGCTTATCAGAGATAAATGGTATGATGTTAAGCTTGATAATGGGATTTATGCAATTCGCAAACTTACTCCTGTGGAGTGTGAGAGATTACAGACATTGCCAGACAATTTTACAGCAGGAATCAGTAATTCACAAAGGTATAAGTGCTTGGGCAATGGTTGGACTGCTGAGGTAATAATTCATTTATTGTCACATTTACTAAAAGACGTTCCACGAAATGAAGAATTACAAGTTGTTTCTTTATACGACGGCATTGCCACAGGCAGATACTGTTTAGATAGGCTAGGTTTTACAAATGTAAATTATTCAGCATATGAAATAGATAATTTCGCGATTAAAGTTGCTAAGAACAACTACCCAGATATTATTGAACTTGGGGATGCTTTTCAAGTGCGTAGTTTAGATTAAGGAGCTTTATATGAGAATTGTTAAAATTGTTAAATCAGATGGCACAGAACAATACTTTAATGTAGAATCCTTCTTAAAAGCTTATCTTAGTAAGGTAAATAGCGATGCTTATATTGTATTTGTTGAATTTAGCTCAAATGAGGTTATTCAAATGAATACTAACCCTGTTTGCTCATTAAAAGCTGCTCATTTAGAGCATAAATTTTTAGCATTACTTTTAAACCCTGATGTAAAAATGATTGCTATTGATGCTCGTAATGATGGACTTGTAGATAAAGCAATTTATATTAAACGTTTCTAATTAAAATACTTTATGAAAAGGAGTTAGTTATACATGGATAAAATTGAATTAACTATTGAAGAATTACTTGATAAAGCTATTAATGGCGAAAAACTTACCGAAGAACAATGGAAAAGGGTTGTTAACTACGCTGAGGATAATGAGATTGATGAAGTAGAGGGTGACGTAGGACGTTGGACTAGACTTTGCATTATAATTTTCCCTTATAAAGAAAAGCTTTATGGTGTTAGTTATGATGTAGGTTTAACAGAATGTCAAGATAATGACTATGCTTATTGTTCTATTGGTGAAGTCCGTAAAGTAGTTAAGACTATCGAAGTTTGGAAGTTTGTATAATGGTTACTTCTACTGATATGTTAGGTAACATCTTAAAAGTTGGTGATGAAATTATATTTCATACTAAAAAATTTGGTAGCCACTTTGATATTGCTTCCATCATAAAAATAGAAAAGGACTTGGAACAGTGGACTACACAGGGTAGGCTTAAATGTGACGAAATTTATTTTAAGCAAAAACGACATACTGGAAGCTTTACAATTAGTAAGCCAAACGTTGATGTGATAAAGGTTATTAGAGAAGGGGTGACGGTATAATGTTTTATTATCCAAAATGTAAAAAGCTACTGATAGGAAGCGTTGATAATAATGCGCTGTACTTAGACTTTGAGTTAGATGCGTACCGACATGCTTATATAATGCGCCTTTATTATTCTATTGGTGGTGATTGTCAATGTGTGTCTAAAATGATAAGTCTTTTTATACTTGAAAGCTTTAAAGGAAGCCCAAAATTCATTTTAAATCAATATTTTAAGGAGTGCCTTAACTCTCTAGAAGGAAGCGAAAAGCTCCTAATTTTTAATTTTGAACTATTTTTGAACGGCGGTGTGACACAGAAAAATTAAAATAGTGCTTGACAATGTACCTCCAACGTATTATAATAGATACAAGAAATGGAGGTACATTCTTATGAAAAGCAAACATTCTAATCTGTATGTTATGTCTCGAATTTTAGGACACCCTACATATAGAACGATGATGAGCAGTCCTAGAGATAAACATACTAGTATCTATCAAGAAAGTGAATTTTATGCACTCTGCATCATTTCCTTCATTATAGGAAGTATATTGGATGCAATATTTGGAGGTTAAAAATGAATCCTATATTATTACTAGTTTCATTAATTATACTTTTATACATCTTAAAGCCTTTGATTAGCCAATCTAAATACTGCGCAAGATGCGGTAGCACAGAGTTGGAAGAAGTCTTTGGTGTGTATGTATGTACTAAATGTGATTACTTTAAAGTATAAGGAGCGCTTATGACTAAAGAAGAAATTGCAACTCTGATTGAATTACATACTAAGCAGCTCATTGAAGAGATGAAAGCAAATAATGAAGCTTGTCGTGGTGAACATTATGGAAGTGCAACATCTATTAAGAGAGATTGCTTAGTTATTCGTAATCTCTGTTTAAAATTAAGTAAGAAACTATAGAATAAACACATAAAATTGAAAGGAGACTTAAAATGGGTAAAAGTTTAATTCCTCAAATCGCTGAAATGCTTGGTGCAGGGTTTGATGAAGAATTTAAAATACAAGACTTTCGTGGTAATCCTATAGACAGCGCAACATATAAATTTGACGAAAATACTTTACTGTATAAACATCAAGATACTGGTAAGTTTTATATAGCGAGTAGTGGGATTCTGCTTTCTTTACTTGATGGTGGTTATGAAATCGTTAAGTTGCCGTGGAAGCCTAAAAATGGTGACAAATACTGGACGTTCATTACTACTGAATTTGGTGAAGTGTTGGTTACTACTTCATATAATTGGCATGATAACTATTTTAATTTTCTAGCATTTAAAGCAGGGTATGTGTATAGGTCAGAAGAAGAAGCAGAAGATAAGCTCCCTGCGGTAGCTAAAGAGTTAGGCATGAAGTACGAGTTATAAAAAAGGGGTAAATTAAATGATGATAGTAACTAATAGAAAGGGAACATATGGATTTAATGTAGGGTATGGTAGTATGTGTTATTATCGTCGTGCAATTGCTAAAGCTTTTGGAGTTGGTACAGAGTATAAACGTGCTACAGAATGGGGAGTTACAACTGAGGAATCTAACTATTGGGTATGGGAAATTAAAAAGCAGCTTCCACACAGTCTTTTCAAATTTCTCTTTGCTTGTGACTGTGGGGCTAAATTTAGGACAAAGCAATGCGAGGAGCTTTATTCTTTGTTGAAAAATGATAAACTGCCTAAGTATTTTAACACCGAAATCACTGTATATGGCGAAACACTCAATTTAAATAAAGCATTTATCGAAGCTTTCCGTATTGGTCGTCATAAAGGTGTGGGTGTTGAGTGGTGGTGATAATATGAAATCTAAAGCTTATGCTTTCGCCAACGCCGTAGACTACAGTGTTGAAGATTTGTCGAAAAAGGTTACGTTCGCTGAAACAGCAAACAATGCAAAACAATATTTTAGTAAGGGGGAGCAGAATTCATCTCAAAGACATTCGAGTGCAGCGTTTGGCGTGGGCTGACCTATACGAGGATGTTGGTAATATACCTGCCGAGGAATGGTTTTCTCACGGATGGCATTTTGTTTGCAATATCTGCGGCGCAACCATAGAAGATGTGGCAGACCTTTACGTTAATGACAAAGGATATTGCTGTAAAAAGTGTTTTGATGACTGGAGAGGGTGTGAAATGAAAGAGATAAGGGTGTCAGAAATAAGTTGTATTGTATATGACTTTCCATTGATGCAATATGCGTGTGATGGGTGCGGCTGTAAATTTATTGACAGCGATAGAAATTATAAATACTGCCCGCATTGCGGTAGAAAAATCGGTTGGATTGTTGAAGAAAGTAGGTTGCATTTAGAAAATGAGAAATATGAATAAAACAACTGTAACTGAAATGGATTATTTTGTACAGGACTATCCATTGACCGAATACGCGTGCGACGAGTGCGGAGCTAGCTTTATTGACCGTGATGATAATTACAAATTCTGCCCTTACTGTGGCAGAAAAATCGTAGACCAAAAGGAGTAAATCATGAAAAAAGACGAAAAGCAAAAGCTCATGGAAGCGGTCAAAATCATAAGCGATTACTGCGAAAAACAAAGTAAGCATTGTAAAAAGTGCATTTTTTATGTTAACGGCGGTGTTCATGCGACGTTCTGCGGCCTTACAAATTGGCCTAACTTTTGGCTTGACGACACTGATAAGGAGTGAGCAAAATGACAGTAAAAGAATTAATTGAAACCTTAAAAACTTATGATGCTAATGCTAAAGTATGGATTGGTGTAGGAGGTAAACAATATGATGTAAATGCTGCTAGACCGACTTCGAGTTGCGATTGGGGAAGATGCGGCAATGACATTATACTTATTAAGTATTAACAGTCAAAATAGGTAAACGACAAGGAGCAAACAAAATGAGAAAACCTAAGTGTAAAAAGTGGCACAGTAATAAGACTATGCCAGTAGAATTTGAAAATTGTATATTCTTAATTGCTAACACCACTACTAGTGGGTATACACTCGGCTATAGAGACCTTGATATGATTTATGATATGAAAGGTGACGAAGTGTCTGAATTAGCACTTGTAGAGCGTTGGTGTTATATAGATTTAGATTAAGCCCTAGGGTGCAATGGCAGTGTTGCTGAATAGCAGTAGGTTGCGGACTTGGCAACGGTAGGCTCATTATTGTTATGAGCTGATGAAACAGTCCTGCGTAAAATCCAAGAATCCCCTCGCCGCTTTTTATAAAAGGAGAAATTAAATGAATGAACCAATTATCAGTCCTTGGTTAATCTACTTGCTTGGTAGATTAGACTCTTTGCACGTTTTTTCTTGTATCATAGGTGTTGTATTAACATTAGGAACTTTTTTTCTTTTAGTAATGTTTATTTCAGACTGCGTAAGTGGTTTTTACGATACCGAAGGTCATAAAATGTTTTTAAAAGTCTTTAAAATATTAACGTGTGTAACAATAATTATTGATGTTTTCGCATTTGCTATCCCAACTAGAAATGAAGTATTGGCTATGTACGTTGCAAAGAATGTAACTCCTGCTAATATTAAAGCTACAGGTGAGTTTGCAGATAAAGCTGTGGATAAATTAATAGAGAAGATTGAAATGTTTTCAAAAGCAAGAGGAGGGGATAAGTAAAATGTATGAAGAATTATGCTTAAAGAATATAATCCTTATTGACGGTGAGTATTACTTACTTTCAACCGTTGAAATTATACCAAATATGTGTTATCACCCTTACGAAACAGCATTATTTGCGATTAAGAATAATAAAGTTATTTATAAATACTTGTATTGCGAAAAATATTATGATAGACAGGAAGCAATAGAACGTCACGAAACTTTACTTAAAAAATTAGAAAGGGGAGAAAGGATATGGAAAAAATGACTAAAAACTTATTTCCAGAAATCGCCCATAGATTGGGTGTGGGTTTAGAAGAAGAGTTTACAATTGAAACATGTACTGAGGCTACTTTTAAGTTTACTAGTGACGGATTGATGGAAAGGTTTGACTATGAAGGAGTGCATTGGATAAATTCTTCATTGATGCTTTGTAGATTATTGAAAGGTGATTTAGGAATTATCAAGTTCCCTTGGAAGCCCAGCATTGGTGATTATTATTGGACATTCGATTTATCAAATACCTCTACCTCCGAACTTATTAAATGGACTATCGGGCATTTTCAATGGGAAAACTCTCCTTTAGATGTGTGTGCATTTAAGAATGGTTGGGTATTCCGTACCGCAGAAGATGCAGAAAGCGCATTACCTGCGGTTGCAGAAGAAATGGGTGTGAAGTTTTAATGAGAACAATAGACACTTTAATAATTTTCACTTGCATTATATGCTCGGCAATAATCTTATTCGTCGGCTTACATCCACATAAAAATACTTGCAGAGTTGTTAAAGATAATAACAGTAGTGTTATAGAAACTAGTAATGCTGCTATTGCTAAAGATGTTGGTGGTAATGCAACTATTACTTTACCAGAAAATAAGAAATTACAGCTCGTTACATGGAAAGATGCAAATAGCTTGTGGCTACTTTATCGACCAATGCGTACAGATGAACAAGCAGAAACTTATACTTATCAAGAAAATAGCAGATTCGGTATATTAGAAGCAACTATTACTATTCGTGAAGTAAAAACTAAAGGAGTGCAATAATGTCTGAAACAGCAGGAATAAAAATACTTGTAGCCGCACGGAGAGCTTGCCGTAAATATCATGCTAGATGGTGTCCTTCTCGTAGAGCACCTATGCGGATATTTTACAAAGTTTATTGTAAAGCATTGACTAATCATACTGGTTACGTGGCTGTAACATTGAAAGCCCGTTCCAACAAAAAATATCCGCTATGTACAAAATTATTCCATGAAGTTAAAATAATTGTTGTGAAAGAAAAGGAGAAAAATAATGACTAAACACTTATGCTGTACACCACTCGGAAAAATATACTATGCTAATGTTAATGACAAAGGCATGTTTACAGGACAAAAAATTGACTTAACGGAGGACGCTATTGTAGCTGTTATGGATAAATTAAGCTGGTTGGCCGTTACAAAAGAGCAGTTTGACGGCAAGGCGGAAATTGAAATCAATGGTTTTAAGCTGCTTTTTGATGGCACAGGTAATCCGAAATTTATGGAAGATTATGGAGACACAGAAAAATGACAATCGAAGAACTTTATGAGTGGGCACTGCAAAATGGCATTGAAGAATATGACTTATGCGCACAATATCGTGATGAAGGTGGTTGTCATTATGGATACGCAGTGTTGGACGATTGTAACCATTGCGATATAGATTATGAACATAAAGAAGTAATTTTGTAGGGGGATAGCATGACAATTAGAGAGCTTTACGAATGGGCAGTAAGAAATGATTGTGCTAACTATGAAATTACAGTTGAATGTTTCGATGGGTATGCAGATGAATCAAATGTAGACATTGAAGAGGATATGTTAGAAAAACATAGCTATGATGTAGTGATGAAATGTCGTCGTTTTTAAGGAGTAATAACATGAATAAAAATTTAATCCCCGAAATCGCAAAGATGCTTGGCGTGGAACTTGGCGAAGAGTTTAAGGCAGTGAGCAAAGACGGTAGCGAACGAGTTTGCGTGTTAAATCATGACGGACTATTGGATAATACTAGATATGTTTACTATAACAAAGAGTTATTCACGGACATAGTTTGTGGCAACGCCGAAATCGTTAAGTTGCCGTGGAAGCCGAAGAAGGGAGACGTGTTTTGGACATTTAACAGTTTCTTTCACGGCTCAAAATGGGAGATTACTTCATTTATATGGAGAAACGAGGCTTTCGATAATACAGTATTTAAAGCAGGCTGGGCGTTCCGCACTCGCGCAGAAGCAGAAGCTGCACTTCCCAATGTGGCTAAGGAAGTGGGTGTGGAATATGAAATCTAATGATTCGCTTGACTTAATAATTGAGAAGGTTCTTGATATTGCACTATATTGGAAAGCAGAAGCAGAAAAAGCTAAGGAAGAATTAAAAAACCAACAAGTATATGAAACAAAGAGGAAAATAGCAGAGCTTGATAAGGAAATAGAAAGATTGCGAGATGCACCAATCGAAAAACCCTATTTCCCTTCCACAAAAATCATTTGGAAGCCTACTAAATTTGGTGCTTATTATACATTTGGTCGTGAATGTGGTGAATTGTGGAAAGTTGTGCCTTCTTTTTGGACTGACCATCCAAATGATTTTACTAGGTTTAATATAGGGTGGATGTATAGAACAGAAGAAGCAGCTAAGGCAGCTTTACCCATTGTAGCAAAAGAGCTTGGTGTGGAGTATTCAGTATGACCGAGGATGCTATTTGTGTAAGACTTGGAAAACTTTACAGTATTGAACGCGGTTTAGATTGTGCCCCAAATATCTTAATGTGCAGTTACCGTGACGAAAATGGTTGGATTACCAATTATGGTGCAAGAAAGGATAATAGCTTATGTGGAGAATATGAAGCTGATTTCTTGTATATTACAAAAGGCTACTATTTATATGAGGTTGAGGTTAAAATCAGTATTTCAGATTTTCGTGCTGACCTACAAAAACCCTTATACCACAATTTTCCAGATGTAAGGGGATTCTTATACTGTGTGCCCTCAGAATTATACAAATCACACTCTGCTGAAATAGAATGTACTTGCAAGGATAGATGTGCAGGGCTAATTGTAATGTATAGCCATGAGTTTAAAACTTTAATAAGACCTAAAATCCGTAAGGATGTTAAACCTTTAACACCAATGCGGTATTTACACTATTTGAGATTATTCGCAAAGAAATGGGTAAGGAAGAGGGAATTAATAGATGAGTGTAACATTAAGTGATAAACGTAGAACCGTTGAATATAATTTTGGCTATGGTGCATTACTCCGCTATCGGTTGGCAGTTGCGGAAGCATATGGCATTAAAACAGCACTTTTAGCAGCTATTACGCCACCCTTCTCAGATATAGATGAAGTATTTATAGAGGCAGTAGAGGAAAAAGTACCAAATGAAGTAGCTGATTTTCTCTTTGCTTGCGATTGTGGCGCTGAGTTTAACCAAAAACAATCTAGTGTAATTTATCATGTGTTAAAGGATATTAAATTGCCAGAGAATTATAATCCTGTAATTACTGCATATGGCAAGACATATGACCTGCATAAAGCATTTATAGAGGTTTTCGGCTTAGGCAGTTACAAATACAATGGTGTCCTGTGGGCATAAGAGGAAAAGATTAATATGGGAACAAGTATTATTACAGATATTTGTAATGCTTTAGATGTTGAACTTAATGAAGAATTTATCTTAGTCAGTAAAGATGGTACTAAAAGGGCTGTAAAACTTACACATGCAGGTTTGCTTGTATGTAGTGGCAATACTTTAAGCAAGAATCTATTTATTGACCTTTGTTTGGGCGATTGCACTATTATTAAACAACTGCGTAAGCCTGCAAAAAATGAACTATATTATACCTATGCACGAAACTTGCAAAATGAAACAGAATGGGTAGTAGTGGAGCGCTTTTGGGAAGATAGTGTCTTTGACAATGCTTTATTTAAGGCGAATTGGGTATTCACATCTGAACGAGCAGCTAAGAACGCTTTGCACTTTACGGCGCTAGAAATGGGTGTTGGATGCCCTTATTCATATGAATTTCATAACTTTAAACATTGATTGGAGGTTAAAGATGCCTTGTAATGTGATAAATTATTGTGAACCCTATAAACTTCTAAAGTTTAAACGTAAACAACAGCGTCTAAAATTCTTTAATTACTGTAAGAAGAAGCGTTATAAGGAATTTTGGGCAGAGATTAGGCAACAAGAATCTCAAATTTCATAGGAGTTTCTTATTAAGTGCTTTACAAATCATACCTTGTGTGTTATAATATACACAAGGTATTTTTATATGGGAGGATATTTAAATGTTTGTAACTGAACAGCTTTATGATACTACTAGCGTAGCTATTGCACCAATGGACGTAGAAGAAAAGAAAAAGTTTCTTGAAAGGCTTTCTTTGAAAGGGGTAGAAGTTACCTGCCCAGAGTGTCATACAGTTTGTAAGATAGAATCTATTGTATATAATGGGCTACACTATTATAATATTTTCTGTCCATTCTGCAACTTAAAAAGTGGTCTTTGGTACAATGAAATGATAAAGGTCAAGATTTTTAATGCTTGGAATAAGGGCTATTACCATAAAAAGCGTCAGAAAGCGCAGGAACGCTTAAACAAGAAAAACAAATATTGTATTGAATGTGGTGCGACTTTAGATATATTTTCTAAGCGGACGAAATTTTGTAGCAGGAAGTGTAAAGAACGTTGGCGTAATAAACATTCTGGCGTATTCAAAAAATGTACAAAATGCGGAAAAGAGTTTGAGTTAAAAAGAGTTAGAGAGAATAAGTACAGAGATATTTGCTATGACTGTGAAAAAGAGGGTATGAAAGTTACCATTACCGATGAATTTGGTAATAAAGAAACCTATAAAAACATTACAGATGCAAGTTTAAACTCTTTTTATTCAAACTCTACTTTATGGGCAAAAGTGCAGGGCGAGAAAGTCAGAGGAAATTCGCCAATAAAAGTAGAGCGTGAAATAAAAATAACTTCTAACAGACAGAGAGCTAATCGTAAGCCTGTAGTAATAGTAGATGGTGATAAAAAGATATATCAGCCATCTATTCAAGATGCAGCACGTTATCTAGGAGTAACGTGGAGGGCGGTAAAGTGGAGAATAGAGAATCCTAATTACAGTGGAAAGGTTAAGATATATGAAGTTAAAGAAGAATGAACAGCTTAAATATAATATTTACTTAGCTATCAAAGAGTGGACTATATGTTAAAGTCCAATTAGGGAACATTTATATGGGGAACTATATGCAAAAGTTCCCCAAAATTCTGTACTAGAAAAAATGCTAAAAAATGCCGAAAATTTTGTAATCAAGTTGCCAGGGTGGAATCGTCAGACAATTCTGAAGGTGGGTGTAATTCTGAGTAGTCAGACAATTCAGTGGGACAGCAAACGTCCCACACAAGGCAAAGGGAAAGGGAGAAGCCCTTCCTAATAGTATTATATCCTATTAAAGACCTCTCCCTTAATTGTTTTCACTACTTTATCAGTAATGGATACTGATTCGCTGTCTAGCAATAAGGTATCATATACAATTCCCTCACTGTTAGCAATGAAGAATATATGGTAATTATTATTAATTACCATATATTCGCCAGAATAATACAAGACTACGCCACAACCTGCATAGCCTTGCTTAATAGGAAGCCTTCTCATTTAATTTTTCTAGCTTCCTGTGTATATTCCTTATTATAAAGCAGGCAAGTAATAAACTCATTTAAGTAGCGTCTATGACCGCCCCATACTATATAAGCTCCTTTATTAGTATAGTAGATGTGCTTTTTAGTAATGTATCCTATGATAGTATCATCTACTACATAGGCTATCTTTACTTTATCCTCAATGCCATAAATAACATCAAGTATCATTAAGGAAGCAAAGTCTCCCAAGCTATAAACGTGCGCGCGGTCAATATTAATCTTCATAATTAGTAATCCCTCCTATTTAGAAAAGCAGGGGAGCAAGTAGCTCCCCCAAAATGTTTATAAATCAAATGCCCTTTTAATCTTATTTTGAAGTTTGGAAGTTGTGGACGAATAATATTTACTATCGAAATAAATTTTACCGTCTACATGCACCTTTAAAATAATTGTTTGATAACTATAAACTGTATAATTACCATCATTATCATAGCAAGCAAAGATATTACTTGCCATAAAAGGTGTTTTAGATTCTAAATAAGATTCCACCCCACGTTGTACAATCACGATTATATACCTCCATTTAAAGTTTATTTAAATAAGAAATAGCCCTATCAGCGCGAACCCTAAATGTAGAGTTCCGCGCTGATTTATCATACAAATGAACAGGGTAGCGCCGTTCTAAAAGTATTTGTACAATTTTAATCCTATTAAACTTGTGCAATTTCTTTCGCCTCCTTTAATAAATTTGCCCGTATGGGGGCAAGTCATTTATAATAGTTAGTATTTATAAATATCTCTTTACCAATCTTTTACGTGCATAGTAAAGTAGCACGAGTCTAATTGCGAACCCTTACTAATAGGCATCTTCACCTATAAGCACTCTTCGGAGTGCCCCTCATGCCCTGCATGGGCAAATGTCCAATATGGAGTTGTCAAGGTACTATCTAGGGGCTTGCCCCTTGACATGTTTAATTATAATATATCCGCGTCGCTTTGTCAACAGTATTTTTTAACTTTTTCAAAGAAGTATTATTCTGAATTGTATATACAATTATAGGCTGTAACTGTCGCGCTTATAATAGTAGATTTTTGATTTTGGTACGTTCTAGGCGCGCCAAAAATAGCACGCTATAAAAATCTAAAATAGCCCTAGCGTGCGTTTATTTCGCTTCTACGCGTTTTTTGGTAGTCTCGCTTATGATTCATCGTATTTCGCTAAAAATTGATTATAGGGCAGTTTATGACGTTCTCAGAGGCATATTTATTATTTAAAAAGGTCAAATGGTCAAAAAGTAGGGGAATCGTCGGAAAATTCAGATGTAATATATCAGAACTTTCTAACTAATTGAATATGTACAACATAGCATATATTACTAATACCAATTCATATCAATAGTATAATATTCAGACTATTTATGTAAGATTTCAGACAATTCATAATAGTGAGTTTATGCCGGAAAATAATCAGACAATTCAATAATCTGAATATTGTGCCGGAAAATAGTCTGATAATTCACCATCGCCACAACCATACAAATATTCTGTAAAATTAAGATATATAATAGACAGATAATTCTAACATCTTTAAATATCAGACAAGTGTTACTTTTCAGATTATTCTTACACATTATGTTATCAGACAATTCTAACACTTAATATTCTAATTCTTTAAATTCAGACAATTCTCCATCGCCAAACTTTTCCCCAAATTCTTACACTTATGAATATTCTAATAATTCAGATACACGCCAGGACACTAAAATGTCAGACAATTCGTAAGAGTCAAAGTAGGAGTTATTCCTATTAAGTATCGTCCTGGTAGAATAGTGCCGGAAAATGGGTGTACGTCCTTCTACCTAACAAATAGTAGTAAAATAAAAGTAAGAATGGGGTGTACGTGCTTCGGCTATACAAATAGGAACAATTCTCATTTGGTGTATTTACTACTAGCAATACTTCGCAACAAGGAATAAAGTGTACGTAGGAATGCTTCCTAACAAGTAGAAAAACAAATTTCGTAACGAAGTGTACGTAGTAACCATTACTAATAAGAACCTTTTATCAATAAGGAGTACGTACTACATCGTAATCGTTACTAAAAAGGAAAAATTTTTAAGTAGGAAGTGGCTTTAAATAGGAATAGCTACTATTTAATAATCATTATTAAATATCTTTATATATTAAAGGGAACGCCGCCCAAATAGGATTGATTCTTATATAGTAGCTTATACTATTAAAGGGCACTTACCTATTACACCGCCGCTACACCTACCCACATGGGGTAAGAAGGCTGCCGCCATAAATAGGAAGAATTATCAATAGCTAGTAAGTAGTATAAAGGAGTATACTACTAAAGGGAAGTGAAATCGCCGCCCAAAAGAGTATTCATTTCTATTATACTATATAGTAGTATAGTAGTCAATAGATAAGATAAATATTCAGAAAAGTAAGATATACCCATGAGAGGGCAGGAAATGCGCCCTAAAAAGGTTCTATTTTATAGGGGTATAGTATATAGGGGGGGGGAATATGCCGCCAAAGAGGGCTATTTCTGGACTTATAAAGGCTATTTCTATACTATATGCCTATATAGCTACTTTATCCCGCATTTTCCTTGCTTTTACCTATTTTCCCTGGTATTTTCTTATACTGTATGCTAATTTTCTATTTATATAGCTTATATACATATCTTGTATATTATACATAGAATATGTATAAATATGCTAATTTATACTACTTTTCATAGGGGTAAAATACCACTTTTATGCAAAAACTGCATAAATGATGTATAAATGCCTAATTTTTATTAAATTATATTATACACCCAGGGTGTACGCCCAAACGACTAGCTTTTAAGATGGAAAATTTTTTAGGAATTGTTCCTATTTAGGTCAAAAGTGTAACAAATGTTACAAATTGTGCGAATATTCAGTTAAAGGTGTACGCCCATTTTACTAGTTTTATGCTAAAAATTACTAATGGATAATGATTATTAATTAGAAATCGTATCATGATACGAATAAGCGACTTTAGATATTGTTATTTACTACCTATTACTATATACTATACTATATTACATATGTTACTATTACCACTTTTGGCGGCCGCATTTTCCCCCTTTTCTGTGCTGCTTTATAGGGACTTTTTATGTCCCACTCTTTACAAAATAAAAAAGGGACAACTTATGTCCCTTTTATTTACTCCATTGCATTGAATTTTGTTACAAGATAATTGCCCAATAACGTATTTAGTTTATTCAAATCGTGCTTGCTTTTGGCTGCATATTCCATTACTTTGCAGGCACGTTCTTGCAATGGGACATATTTATTAAAGCTTTCAAACTCTTTGAAAACTCTTAAAATATCCACGTAGCTATTTACAAGCCTTGTTTTCTGTTGCTCTAATGTTAATTGCATGATTATTACCTCCTAATGTTTTTATTGCCTTATCGACTACATGTATATTATACCATTACTGTATACTTATGTCAACACTTTTCCCGCAAAATTTCCCCCTTTTTACAAAAAAAAATTCCGCATAGCAATGTCAACACTTTTTCTTAAAAATTGCAAGATTTTCTAATGTTTCACGTGAAACATTCCACCGACAAAAGAAAAGCTCCCCAACAAGGAGGAGCTTTCAAAGTTAGTCAGTTACTAAATTTGTTACAATTAGCATATTTGCTTGCCACAAAGCACGCGCTTGTACATCAAGCCAAGACTCTCTTTCATTCGGCGCTTTTTCGCCGTTGTGAGTCTTTTTCAACTCACTCTTTGTGCAATAATGTTCTGCAATATCTTTATCATAGATAAGCGCGCCCCCACCTTCTGAAAAATCTTTCCAAGAGTTTGCGCCCTGTTTCAATGACTGCTCAAAACTTGTGATGTTTTCAAACATTACAACGCCATTTACCATGTCATAGCTCTCTGTGAGCGACTCCAGGAGCCAGTTTGCGTCCTCTTGTACAGCCTTTTCCCAAATAGAACGAAATTTCATACCCTTAATTTTTTCGATAGTTTTTGCGATGTTTACTCTGATTTCCAATGTTATACACTCCTTTATTTTTGTTTAGCAGGGGAATTTTGTTTTCCCCTGCTCTTTGATTATATTATAGCACTTGCCTTGTTAAATGTCAAGCGCCTTTTTTAAAGTTTTTCGAGGTTTTTATGGATAAAATTTCATTATCCATTTTCTCTTCTTTTTGTAGCCGCTGTACAAATTTTTTGAAAAGTGCTTCTTTTGCTCTAGGGAACAAGTAGTATTTGCCGTCAAATTGATAAATAAGTCTTTCATAGTGACCGTTCTTTTTAGGAAAATTTGCTATTCTGTACTTTTTCGCTTCTGATAATTCATCGAAAACGAGATTAGAATCTAAAAGACTGAAAAGCCTTTTGCCCATAGACTCTTGCAAGCTCTCATCTGCAACGGCATATTTCCAATCAACATAACGCACTATTCAAGCACCCCTTCCGTTACATCAATGTCAATTCCCTCGTACCCTAACTCTTCAAGAGTCATGTTGCTCAACCAATCATCAGAGCAGCCGCCCGCCGAAAGGTTTTCTTCTTCCGTTTTCAGAAAAAGCTTCAAGCTTTCAAAATCTTCTGCACTAATGTTAGCGCCGTCATAGATATTATAGTCAGAAATCAAGTCATTGCTTTCGTCGGGTGTCCAGTTCCCTTCTTTAAAAAAGCGAACACTAAATTCAAGAGTTTTGCCAAGCTCTTCACACGTTACAAACATTTTAGTACCTCCTTAATTAGCATAACAGCTGATTCTCAAACGCCTCTTTGGCTCTACAATTGGTTACTGCGTTATGAGTACCTCCCATAAAGGTACTAACGCCACGTGGTGTGTCAAGAACCATAACAGTCCACTGCCCTTGATACTTCCCAGTCGCAAGGCTACACTTTTTTATGATATAACCACCGACACCACCAACAACGGCAAGTAATTTCTTCTTGTAGCCAAATTCCTCGGGATTGTTGATATGTTTTCTTTGCATGTTTAGTACCTCCTTTATTTGTAGCCTTATCCTTGCTACATCTATATTGTAGCATAAGTTGCGGTAAATGTCAACCGTTTTTTGTAAACTTTTTAAGATAATTTACAAACCTCTCCAACTCTACTTGCTTGCAAACATAATAGCGCCCTTGATAAAGAATTATATCATAATGGGAGTAGCCAAAAGGCGCTTCAGCATCATTGTAAACATGGGACATGCAATACTCACCTGCATCCTCGTAATTATCATAAATACGGAACGGCGGCAAGCAAGCTAAATAACTAAGCACACGCCATTGCTCTTCCGTGTTTAATGTATCATCAAATAAATCTTTTAACATGGTATTCACCTCACCTTCTGTGAATATAATAACACAATCTGCGCAAGTTGTCAACTACTTTTCTCCAACTTTTTTAAAAAGTTGAAAACACTGCCACACGTCCATATCTGCGCACGCTGAAAGCATCTTTAACAAAAAGAAAAACTCCCCACGATAGGGGAGTTTAAGATTTTATTCTAAAGCGTCCAGGCGATAGTTACCGCTCTTCATTCGACGAATTGTGACTTTTACATCACGAAGGCTATCGCCGTTAGATGATTCAAAATTACGGTAATAACCTTTTCCGCTTGCTGTGTATACCTTGTTATCTATGATAACGACAACTCTGTAACGACCATTGCCGTTAATGTCATTTCCCAAGAATTCGCAAACTGCTAATTGTGCAGCGCCTCTATAATTAAATTCTTTCATGTTAAAGTACCTCCAATTTCTTTGTTGTATATATAATACCACACTTTTTAGGTAATGTCAAGCACTTTTTTCAACTTTTTCTAAACCAAATGTCCAGGAGTTCAGTTGATAAGTTGCAAGTTTCACTTGCGAGCTGCAAATATTCAGAAGCTTCTCGCAATTTCAATCTACGTCCCTTTTGGGGAATACCATTAATATACTCAGTAATTGTATAACTGCTGCCGTTGAAATGCAAAGCAGCTTGCCAAAGTTCGGGAAACTGCTCCAAAGTGAGCATCACCGTTTTATTTAATTTTTGTGTTTTACTTCCCAAAGGTCTACCACGTTTTACCATTCTTAATCCCTCCTTTAAAAATCAGTTGTTTTCTTTCCGTTGGCAAGCGTTCTGTCAAACCACTCACCTCTTGCAACAAGGTGTCCACTAGCACTATACATTGGTATAGCACTTGTAACCCACTCTAGCCACGTTTCGGCAATAATATCAATTTCGCCGCAAGCAATGTCATAACTGATACAGTATCGCTTATTTTCAATTTTATCTTGATAACGTACCATATTCCAATAAAATCTATCCATGTTTTTGTTCCTCCTTATGCTTTAAGTATAACACACTTCCTAGCTGTTGTCAACTAGAAAACCTCAATTTTTATTTCTTCAATGATATTTTTTTCGTTACTTTTTCCATAAATAATAACATTTTCAGCACCATTGAAAAAGCGAATGTCAAACGGGTACAACACTTGACGATTTTTAGAATAATGTTGTCCCCAAAAGTTGACATTTGCAAAGCTTGCATCAAAGCTCTCTGCAAAGCCAATTTGTTTTGTTACTTCCTTCAAAGCAGCAACAACCTTGTCAATTTCTTTGCCCATAAAATTACGGGCAAAACCGTTATCAATTGCAATGAACCTTCTTGTGTACATGTTTAGTACCTCCCTTTATCTTGTTGACTATATGATAACATATAATAAGTTAATTGTCAAGCACGTTTTTACAAATACTTGAAATTTTTCCTGTGTTTGGATAAAATTCTATGCAGAACAGATTCCAAATAATTCGCTGCTCCATCGTCTACATATTCATATGAGAATAACCATTCTTCGGAAAATGCAGGTTTGCAAGCAAGAGTACGTGCAGGCGACTCGTACAACACTAGTGTTTGCGTGCCATGCAGATTATCCCCAGCCACTCTAATACCACTACTAAAGGTATACCCAAAAGGAGTACCTTTAAGAACAAAAGCTTCTAATTTTTCTTCAAAAACTGTCATGATTATCTTCCTCCTATAAGCTATATGCGATTAATTCCTTAATAAGATTATATCCTTTATGCAATTCTTGCAAATAAAGTCTTTGCATTAAAGATTTTACTGTATCATCTTCTAAAGATTTCTGCGGAAAATTATCGAATTTATTTTCTTCCGCAAACTTATTTAATAAAGTAAGTAATGTTTCAAGCTCTTTATTTGACATTATAATTACCTCCGTTAATACACATAATTTAAATATTTCTTCTTTTCTGCCAAAGACATTTTCCAGCGCCTAAAAGAATAATCTTCTTGCAAACCGTCCTGCAAGCTTTCCCACTCTTCCTGCAATGCCTTCTTTACGCCTACACTTTCAATATATGAAGAATCATGTTGACAACTATTACTCCATGCTGTTTCAAAAATAGCAAGAAAATCAGTTCTACTTAACTTTTCTTTCGTTTTTTTTTTCAGTTTGTTGTTCCTCCCATTGTTTAAGTAAATCTTCACGGCAGTGAGAAATACTATTAGAATAAACCTTATTCAGCACTTTCAGCAACATCTTTGTCTGATTCCAAGTTAAGTCATCATCAAAGTATAATGTATTGTTGCTGACATAACCAATATAACGATGCTTCTTGTGCTTATTGTATAGGGCATTGTAAAGTGCTTTTGAGCCAAATTCCTTTACAACTTCCAAAATTTCTTTTTCGCTTAATTGCATTTTCATACCTCCTTTATACGTGTAGTTTTTTTGACTACACGTATATAATAACATATCTTTAAGTTATTGTCAACTATTTTTTTTATAAACTTTCGTGGATACTTTCACGCAAGCCACCTAACCTATCGCAAGCTTTTTCTAAAGCTTTTCTATTAGTACGTTTCTGTTTATAAAGTTGTTCAATAAGAACCTTTTCTATATCTTTAATTTCTTCTTCTACATCTTGTAATTGCATATAGCGACTTTCAAGCATTGCTAAATAAGCATCTTCGTCACTGTCCTTTTGTTGTGGAGCAGGAGCTGCTTGTGCTTTCAGTGACTCCACATAACGCTGTACAGCTTTTGCTAAATCGTCGTCGCACTTCTCTCTAATAAGCGAAATTAAATCAAATTCACTGTAAATAGGTAATCCGTCGTAAACAGTCGGCGCTATTTTTTCAGATTTATCATAATAAAAATCGAATAACATGATTAGTTACCTCCTTGTCTTTCGTTAGTTATATATTACCATATAAACATCACCTTGTCAAGTGTTTTTCATAAATATTTCTTATTGAAAGCAATTATAAAATTTCCTTCATCATTTTCACCTTCAAAAAGTACAAATTGTTTTGTGTCCGTCTTGTATATACCTAAATACTTTAAGGGGTATTTAGCATTATCTAACACTGTAGTGAATGTCTTTACTATAGCAGTAGCATTCTGCTCACCATAGCTATTTAACATTTCATTGTCTACAACATCTTTCGGGATACACCACAATTGACAATTTAGTGCCGTCATGAGTGTGTAATCTGGGCACTCATGATACATTATTTTATATCTTGACAAGATATTTCCGTCTGTAGGCTTTATAACTGTTTTTCCCATTTTCTCTTGAATTTTTTTGAAGTTTGCCATTTGTTATTTACCTCTTTTCTTTATTGTAGGTTATCTCTAACCTTGATTATATTGTAGCACACTTGCATAACATTGTCAACACTTTTTTTCGCGTACTTTGAAAAATTTTTTCAGTGTGGGAATATCCTTAATTCCAAAATCTGAAAAATCTTGTAAAAGCTTTAAAGCCTCTGCTTGCTTCAAGCGTTCTTGTTTGTCGGGAAAACCGTCAAAATAATGTGTTACACAAAAATGTCCACCAGTATAAGTTAGTGCAGCTTGCCAAAGGTTCAAGCCGTCTGCTAAGGTTAAAAAAATCTTCTTTCCTTGTGTTTTGTTCTTGCTGTTGATTGGTCTTGCCATGTTTCATACCTCCTAAAACGATTATACAATACTCTTTGCTACTTGTCAAGCAACAAAATCAAAATAATGATTTTTAGCAGAAATACGATGTTTTCTGCCGTCATTAAATTCGATTATAAACATTAAATTCTCATCGTCGAATTTAATAGATTTTAACAGTGATACTTTATAGCTGATTACAGCTTTATCACCATTCATCAAAGTTACTTTCATTTCTTGTACCTCCTATGACTATATAATACCACAATTTCTACATACTGTCAAGCACTTTTTTATAAATTTGCAAGAAAAAATGCGGTAAATTCTTACCGCATAAATTCTTAATCATTATACATATTGTACAACAATTCTAAATGATTTTTAAGGTCTAAATCTAAAAGCTCCATTAAGCAAGTAATCTCAATAAGCTTTTTAGAAATTACTTTTTCATTACCTCTATAGGTTGTTGTATCAGTTTTTCCCGCTTCCTTAAAATTCATGCGAATCTGATAAGCACGCTCTAAAGTAATCAAGTTATGATGCAGTCTCAAAAATGCTTTTTCTTTAATACCGTTTTTCAATTTAATTCCTCCAGTTCTTCTACAAAGTCATAAATACCAAAAAGGATAAAAGGTATATAAAATGCTCCTACCAAATATTCTCCGTGGTAAATCATCCACAGAGAAATTTGGGAAGTCAATAAAATAAACACAAAGTATACAGCCAATAACAACTTATCCAATGTCAATGTACCCCCAAGGTGTTTCCTCTACAGTTTCAGCAATTTCATTATACACCTTGTTACGCAAGCCTCTGCTTGCCCTTGCTTCATCGTCATAAACATAGGCGACTAAATCATCGCCATAAAACTTGCAATTAGCTACATAGCTATCTAGGTCATTACAGCTCCAACAAAGGAAATTATAAGGTGTTACATAAAATAGCGCATTGATAAGGCTCTCTTCATATTCATTGTATGCGTATTCCAAGAAATTCATAGCGTTTTCAAGAGTTACTTTGCCTCCCATATCGCCAAAAGATGTATCCGTAATAATTCCCTCAATTCCATCTACATCTTTAACATTAAAGGTATGTTTTAAATCTGTTTTCAATTCACACCAATCTGCAAAATCAAGCAAATCAATGCTGTCTTGAATACCATTACATTCAAGGTTTACATAAATAAATGTGTTGTTTTTCATTGTTATAGTACCTCGCTTTCATTTGATGTGTCTATTATAGCACCTTAAAAACTGTTTGTCAACACTTATTTTTGAAAAAGCTTCAAAAATTATCCGATACAAACATATTGTTGCAAAAACTCCGCTTATAAAAAGGTGCGCTTTAAATGTAAGAATAGCAATAGCTGCCATACACAACATTAGTATAAAGATAACAAAATTCATTTTAACCTCCTATAAAAATTACCCTTATCAGTCTAACACATCAAAGGGGAATTGTCAACTACAAATAGGTATCAGTATCTAAACAATAAATTGCATCATATAATAAGTAGAAGTCCCCTGGTTCCTTCGTAAATTCTCTGCTAAAATGATAATGCCCAAAGAACCATTTAAATTTATGATTTTTAGTGCATAAATGTTTATACAGCTTTTCCAATTGTTCCGTAGAAATTGTTGGCTGCACACTATCAATACACCTTGTGATATATAAATCCGTTAACATAGATGTAGGACAACAATGTGTTATAATGCAGTCTACATTGTCCGAATTTTTTATAGCATCTTCAACTTCTACATCTTCAATCGTTTCTTGTTCCCACCAAGATAAGTTAGGAGTTCTAAAAAATTTATCGTGTGACTCCGCGCCACCTAAAGCAAGGAATTTTTTACCGTCGATGAGGAAGCTTTCACCACGTACTAAATGATAGCATTTATTACATAGCTTCTGTACTTTACCTCCCCAACGTTTTGTAATTGGAAATTCTTTGTAATCATTCAATCTTGCAAAGTTTTCGTGATTTCCGTCACAGAAAAGCACAGTACATTTTAGCTTTTGAATAAATGCACGCAGTCTTTTCTTCTCATCTAAGACTCTCTTCTTTAAAGAAGAATGTGCCCATACCCAACCAAAATCCCCGCATATAATTAGGAAATCTTCCGATTTAAAATTGACACCTTTAAACTTCCAAGTATCAATATCTTGATGTATGTCGCCAGTAATATAAATCAATTAGCATCCCTCCATATTAAGCTTCTTCCACTTCTTAATAATTCCCTTTAAAGGAAATACACAATATCCCATTTTTTCCAGGGAAATAAGAATGTGTCTTTTATCCCTTAAAGCAGGTCTATCATGTAGATGCCCATGAATATTTACATCTTGCGAAAAACGCTTTAATGGTTTGTGGGTAAAAATGATATTAATTCCCATGTAGTCCATTGTAAACGAATCACAAGCAAAGTCAAAGACTTTCATAAAAGCCTCACAAGAATGTTTATCGTGATTTCCCCTTACAAGAATTTTTCTTCCATGCAATTTTTCAAGAACACTATAATCATTTCGCCAAGAAATATCCCCTAGAAGAATAACAGTATCTTCATCTTTGACCTGCTTATTCCAATTTCTAATAAGCTTTCGTTCATAATCTTTTGGACGCAAACCGCTCTCAATCATCATATCATGATTAAAATGTGTGTCAGCTACAAGATAAATCATAATATCCCCCTAATCTTCAAATAAAGCTCCACAGGCATATAAACAGATTGATTATATGGAAGTAGTGTCACAGCCGTTAGTTGCTTCTTCTCTTCCGTTTCAAGCTCATTCCTATGCAGCACAAACAGGTTATTAATTAAGGAATATAATTGTTGAGTAGTTGTTACTTTTACAGTAATCATGGTTACTGCCTCCTCTCTTTGTTGCATTAAGTATAGCACACTCCCTAGTTATTGTCAAGCATTAATATTATATTCTCTTATATGGCTCAACTTGCTTAAATCTAAATTATAATTATCTACAAAACCTTTTAACAAACTTTCCCGCAAATTTCTAGGAAAATTTCTAAAACATTCATATGTATTCATATTTAACCAGGCATTTGTTAAATCTTCCGTGTCTGCCAATTTAAACACCATGCGTCTGAAAGCATCCTCATACTGTATTGGTATATCTTCCGTATAGGACATTTTCCTATATTGCAAATTACGTTTAAAAAGCTTATAAAAAGCTTTTTCCTTTAATGCTAAAGGAAGTGCTTTTAAAAATTCCTTATAAAAAGCACGCACTTTTCTGTACCCATAGGCTCTACGCTCACTAGTAGTATAAGACCTTCTAGAAAAACTATAATCAAAACTATCATACTGTTTATAGTGTCTAGAACGTCTATGGTATCCATCATAAGTATATGCCCAATCTGCACAGTCTCCACTTTCAAACATATAATCTTCTGCGCTCATAAAGATACCCCCTTTGTATAAATTATAACAGAAAAAGCGCACTATGTCAAGTGCGCTCTTATTATTTTAATTCTTCCCAAGCATGATAAACATATTCTACTTTCCGCACCTTACATAATTTAATTGTAGAATCATTCTTATTTAAAGTTGCGCCCCAAGTAGTGTCTCTATAAACAAAGATAGTATAGCTAACATTACTTGTGCCTAAATAAGAATCTCCCTTTTCTAGTGCATGTGCTTGTACTGTATTCCAAAATAGCCTACCGTCAGTATCTGTAATTAGAATATTATCTTCGTTCTTAATCTTATTAAATATAATATCAAAATTATTATCATAAGGAAATTCTGTAATCAATTACACTTCACCACCTTCCACCAATAGCGTAAAGCTTTTCCTTCGGGAACGTCTTTATCATCAAGCCAAGCCTTCGCAATTTCAACAAATTTTACATCTTCTACAATACCTGCATAATCGCTTGCAATCATATTAAGTGTAAAGTACCAATCAAATTCATTATACTTTTCCCAACTTAACCCAAGCTTTTCTGCGGCTGATAGGCAAGCACTAAATGTATAAGTTTCGCCTTTAGTGCCGTTTATATTCTCCATACCTCGTACAGCCTCTGCTGCAAGCTCACTGTTAAAATGCTCACCATAAAGACATGTATACAGCGGATAAAAAGCTTTCTGCATAACAGGCGCTCCAATAACTTCCTCAAGTTTTTTAAAGAAGTCAGCTCTCTTAAAACAGTCTCTGTCAGTAACAATATTAAAAAGTTCTAATGTTTTCATATCTATGCCTCCTTAGTATAGATTTCACCTGCATATAAATAAATTCTATCCTTTTGTTCCAATAAACATTCTAGGACATATTCCTTATTATCTATTACCACTAAAACAGGTGCTCCTTTCCTGCTAATATCTTTGAAAAAATCTTGTACAGTTTTAACGCTTAAAGTGTTTGGCGTTTTAGTTGGCGTATACATTATTTATCACCCCTTTCCATTAAATACACAAAGTACAATGTGATACAAGCAAAAATAAAAGAACAAAGCGTACAAAAATAAATGGTATAATCGTTCATTATCTCACCTCGATATAAGTTTTTCCTACTTTAAGCTCATTGCAAATTCTATTAAAGTCAAACACCGCTTCTTTATAGCTTGCATACTCTTTAGCTGTCGTAGTATAAAGCCCTGAAGTCCTGATTTTTAAAGCAGTGATATTATTAATATCTGTGCTTAAAAATACGCCTATAACATTCATAAAAATCGTATTATTACAACGAAATACGAACATTTTAATTGCCCCTTTCATATAAAGATTTATTCATATTGCAAAGTATTCCTTCTTTACGTGTTACCCATGCAGTAACAACATATCCACTCTTTGCAATAACGTAAACATAAGACTTAAATCTATCAACTCTTATGCTTATGCAGGCTTTTTCAATTACGCCATTTTCAACATAAACCTCGAAAATATTACCCCTTGTTCTTGCAATAGCTGCATTTATTTGGGGAATTTTTGTTCTCCCCTTTTTGCCAAGTTGCTGCAAAAAGTGTTTTGAATACGTCAGTTGCGGCAAATTCTTCAAAAAGCCGTCTAAGTCTAAAAATACTGGAAAATATACATCTTTATGATACCGTTTCATAGTAACCTCCTTTTCTTTGTCACCTATATAGTACCACATTTTCTAAACATTGTCAAGCACTATTTTTTAAATTTATAGGTATTTATACCTACATTCACTTTTGAACGCATACAAGCCAAATCTGCGTGCCTGGGATATATAAATAAAGAGTGCTCCGTTAGGAGCACCCTTGCTAATTAAGACTTTTTAGCTGCATTTTTAACAGGAATTGCTCCTTTAATAGCAACATTCTTATTAACCTTTGCATCAATGGTATTTGCGTCTGCAATAGCTTTCAAATCTACACCAGTAGCAGATTTCATGGTATCAAAAACTTGCGCCATAACAGTAGGGGTATTTCCTGCCAAAGTGCTAACATCACCATTGCCATACACTTTCATTTCCTTAATATTGGAAAGCGGTGTTGCAATAGCTTTTGCTACTTCTGGGAGAACCTTAATAGCCATTTCAGCCATAGCTGCCTTGCCATACTCTTTCATAGCCTCTGCTTTTTTCTGCAAGGCTTCTGCTTCCGCTAAGCCTTTTGCTTTAATAGCCTCTGCTTCTGCCAAACCTTTTAAGCGAATAGCTTCTGCTTCCTTTTCAGCACTATACTTCAAAGCTTCTGCTTGTTTTTGCTGTTTAGCAAGTTCTGCCTCAGCGTTTTGTTTAGTAACGAAAAGGTCTGCTTCTGCCTCTTTTTCACGGCGATATTTTTCAGCATCTGCTTGTCTGCGTACTGTTGCATCTAAGCTCTTTTCTTGTACCTTTGCTTCCTGCTCTTGCAAAGCTACTTCTTTTTCACGTTGCGCAATTTCTGCTTCTACCATACGTGTTTTAAGAATCTTATCTTGTTCTGCTTCTTTAATGTTGTAAGCTGCGTCTGCTTCTGCTTGCTTAATATCAGCTTCTTGTTTAAGTTCAGACTTACGAATTGCAACTTCATTCTGCTTCTCAGCAATTTGTTTAGCACTGTTCATCTTTGCTTCATTAGCTCGTTTATCAGCTTCTGCTTGTGCAATTTGAACGTCACGTTCAGCCTCTGCTTTAGCAATTTGAGCTTGTTTACGAATTTGTGCGATATTATCAATACCTAAGTTATTAATAGCGTCACAATCATCTGTAATTGACTGAATATTGAAAGACAATACTTCAATACCAAGTTTTCCCAAATCTTCAACAGCACTGGACTGTACTTTGTCAGCAAGTTTTTGGCGGTCGTTTACCATTGCTTTCAATTCCATAGAACCTGCAATATCACGCAAAGAACCTTCCAAAATTTGACGTGCAGTAACTTCGATTGCTCTTTCATCACGGTTTAAAAAGTTGACACATGCAAGTTTAATGCTTTCAATGTCATTCTTAATCTTTACAGTGGCAAAAGCATCTAAGTTGACGTTGATGTAGTCAGTTGTTGGCACAGAATCTGTTGTGTTAACATCAACATTCACTAAACCTAGACTAATATAGTCAAGACGTTCCAAGAAAGGAATTTTAAAACCTGCTTTACCAATATAGATACGTGGTTCTTTAGAAAAACCACTTACAATACCTGCCATATCTGTAGGGATTTTAAAATAACCATTTGTAAAAATAATCATAAGTACAAGTAAAATAATAATTCCTGCAATAATAAGTTCCAATTTAAATTCTCCTTTATTTTAAAAAATTCTTACAAAACATAGAAGTCTTTAAATCGGCGGTGAACGAATTAACATAAAAATACCTCTTATTGGTTAAGACCTAAACGCTCATAAACTAAATCAGCATCAATTTCTTCATCACGCAAAATTGCCAATACATTTAATACCTTGTTTAATTTAAGATTACTCACTATCTTCATCCTCCAAAAACCATTCAAATGTTAAATTATATTCTGTCATAAGTAATGCACGGGCAATAACGTCGATTGGTTGGTGCATTACTTCATCATAAACACACCTTTCAATAGTCTTATCTTTATTTTCCACATCCATAATGGTGCAATGGAGTAATTCATGAATTAAAACAAGCTCTTCACAGTGTTTAAAGGCAAAGTCTACATCCTTACAATGCGAAACTGTAATTACGGCTGTTTTAGTTGAATAAACAACGTTATTAGTGCCGTCGCAAGTAACAATACCCTTTTCAATAGCCTCATCCACAAGCTCTGTTTTAATCAGCCAATCATTTAGCTGCAAAATTCCTTGCCATTTCCGAGTAGCTTGTTGCAACTCTTCTGCATCTTTAAACCACATAATTGGCTGCTTCATTTTAAATTCTCCTTTTCGATTGTTGCACGAATTTTTGCAATAGCTTTTTGTAGGTAATAAGTTTCACCACTATCACACCACATGTTTAAATAGAAGTTTACAGACTTAGCTAAAAAGGACTGTTCTTCTTCACGCTGTTTACACTGTTTTGTCATTTCTATCACTCCTTATTTACATAATGATTCTTTAATGTATATCTTGAATCTACATCCATTATAACACAGCTTTGAAAAGCTGTCAACAGGAATCTTAAAGATTGATTGAAAATTTTCATTCTCAGAACTTGTATCAATACATATAAGAAATTCCTTTGAAATGTAGACTACAAAACCATAGGTAAAATCCTCACCCCCCTCATCCACAATAATGCGGACAGGGTAGTGGTTTGACGCATAAATACAGCTTGCTAAGAATTTTAAATTGCCAGTATTTACTACCAATTTATCACTAGACTCTGTAAGTATGTACTTTGGAAATTCTTTTTTGATTTTCATTTCTACAACTGGAATCTTCATTTTCAATCACCTATAATAAAAGCCTTTCTGAATGTGTTTTTATTATAACACATCCAAAAAGGCTTGTCAACTACTTTATTCTTCTTTTAGCAAAAAAGTTGGAGAAATCGCTTTAAAGGAAATTCCCTGCTCATAGTTCCTGCAAACAATACCTTCACGCTCTTGTGTATCAAGTAGCACACTCTTACCGCTTGCAATAATGTTTAATGTCTGTAAATCACTCGGCACATTAATACGTTTATAAACTACTGGCACTGTTTTAATGCGAAATTCTTTAAGCATTTCTTCCATTTTTACTTGCGAAACTTTAATACCATCAAGAATTAGATTATAAGCATAAAAATCATAACCACTAATCTTATACTTATTTGCTTGAATATTTTGTCCGATAATTTCACCTTGCAGGACAACTTTTCTAAAACCAAAACAATCTTGAATATGCTTCAAAGCTTCTTCAATCTGAAAGCGTCTTGCAACTTCCCAATAAGGTGAATTATCCTCTCTGCGTAACCAAATATTTCTGCTGCATACTCCGAAAGTGTTGCCGTCTAAAAAGAAGGTTGAGGAACAATTATGAGTTAAAATACTATGTACAAAATAATTATGGTTATCTTGAATAGTTAAATCATACATATGCTTGCCGAAATGACCTGCTTCAAACCCTTCAATGGAGAGAATTTTTGTAGGTAAAATATCTTGCACTTCTGTATTTACACTATTTAAAGCGCATCCATAACTTCTATACTGTCCTGGTAATTTATATCTCATACTTTCGCATACATAGGGGGCAATTAATTGTGCAAATTTAAGAGTAGATTCCACAGAGAAATAAATAACATATCCCTTATAAACTTCTTTATCTCCAATAAACGCCTCTAAGCCAAAGCGATTACGTAAAGTTTCTACTAGCATTTTGATAGTATTTAAATCATATGCTTGCGTATTTAAAATTGCTTTTGGTCGTAAAGTACCTGTTAAAAGGCTTCCGTCGTCCATATACCAAAATGCCAATGACATAGGGGTTAAAGCATCACAATATTTCTGTGTTACCGCAAATTTACCATCTACCAAACAATAGTCCTCAATAAGTCTACGAACACCTTCATTGGAACGTAAAATACCATGTTTAATTACACTGCCATATCCACTTAAAGTATCCTTTTGTTCAATAAAAAGATTTCCAAAAAGCTGCTTCTTATAATTAAAATATTCTACTTGTTTTTCAGAGTGCCCAAACAGTACAGTTAAGTAAGATGTACTTTTTCTATTACCATTAATGCTACTATCTCCCAGTAAGCAACCTAAGATAATACTTTGAATATCGTAGTTAATAACAGAAAAATAGTGCATCAGAGTATCATCTAAAGTAAGCTCATCTGCTTGCTTCCAGCCGTCCTGTGTTAAAAATTCATGGTTAGAAGTACACTCAATATATTTAGGCTTATTTCCCTTACCACGACTTCCCACACCAATACGATATGTAGGCTTTGTACATAAGATTTTATGGTAGTCCACAATAGGTTTAAACTCACAACATTTGGATTCTTCATTATAAGTAAGAACTTCTACATCAAGTTTTTCATTTACAATTTTACCTATTGGCAAGAACCCTTTATTTGTAATTACACTACTTCTGTATGAATGACAGCCGTCGATTTTCTCTGTACAAATCAGAGGGACATTTGCATCTCTCCATTGTTCAAGCTTATCAGTCATATTTTGCCAGCGTTCTTCATCAGTCTTGCTTGCAATGGATGTAGGGAATTTTTCATTCTGTACATGGAATTTTGCGTAAAAACGTCTGAACCAACGGAAACGCATTAAAGGTTTCCATAAGAATGAAAATCTTCCTTTTGGAGCGACAACTGCCATAATTTTATTCTCCGCTTCAAGTTGCGGGTCAAATTTTGTAATATTCAATACTTTAGTTACATCTTCACCAATAGCATATTCTTTATTCGGCAAATAACTTAACGGCAACACTAATCCTTGCGAAATTTGTTTACGTAATTTAATAGTCTTAACACGATACTTTCTATCTTTAAGAAAAGCAAACTCAGGTCTTGCAGGGAGAACAGAGTCTACTTCAATATATACCACTTTATCACCTTGTTGAAAGTTATCGCTCTTACTTACAACACATTCCCAACCTTTTACAGTAGCTTTTAAGATTCTATCTGCGTTTGGAATAGGCTCTAATTTATCTATAATTTCTACACTTGCTAACTTTCTCATTTAATTACCTCCGCTTCTACGGTTTTTTCATCGTCTGTATCTTCCATAAAAATTCTCTCTAAAATGCCACCAGACTGAGGATTAGCACCATGAACAACAGTTTGCTCAATACTACCACCTTTAATTTTTGTTTGTGAAACCATAACTGGTTGTCCTTTTACTTCGTCTTGCAACTCTTTTAGCTTAGTTAAATAACCAAACGCATCCTGCATTGCCTGTGAAGTAGCTTTTGTAGGAGTTCCACCCATAGCTGTTTCAAGCATAAAGGCTTTTTGAGCACGTTCTATTGCTAAATCAGCAATAGCTGTCATTCCTTGTATAACATCTTCTTGTTCCCTAGTGTTAAACCTACGGAACATTTTATCATATGCACAAATATACCCTGCTTTGTACTCTGTACAATTTGCTGCCATTACACATCTATCACAAGAAAGTCTAGGTAAAGCTCTTGTAGAAAGCTTTTTCTGTCGCTTAACTTGCTTAATGCCTTTTAAGATATTACCATTTTTATCATAGATTGGCTTAATGCCTTGTTCTATTAAAGATTTTTCAACATCATCTTTATCATATCCAGAAGTTAGTAATGCAGGTAATAATTCTCCGCACTCTTCTTTACTCATTTCAACCTCTAAATACTCTTTTTCTGTAATATAATTCTCACGTTCAAGTGCTAAGCGTTGCCCATCTTCTGGGTTCTGCAAATTTGATAGCTCATTTCGCATACCTTCAATATGCTCTTTAAAAGCTTCTTGCAGAAACTTTATACATTTATCCTTTGTATTATAGTTTGCACCTGTTGCCCCAAACATTGCACATAATCCTACAAGGTCATCAAGTTCATAATTTTTGGCTTCTTTAGGTTCGTTTAGAAAAATATACGCATCATGTAAAATAGTTTCACCTGCTGTTTGAGGAATATTTGTATCAATTCCTGCTAATTCTAAGCGTTCCTGCCAATCTTGCATATCCCCTTCAAACCAAGCTGCGTTTGGTATGGAGTATCTAGTGTTTGAACGTGCTTCCCAATATTTTTGAGGTCGCATAACATTCTTAACGTGTTCTTCAAACTTCTTATAACTAATAGCATTAGCTTTTATCAATTCATATGGGGACTCTATTTCAAGCAATTTCTCTTTCAAGCCCAATGCCTTTAGTTTTTCCATATATTCCGTTTTCCATTGCTGCTTTTCAAGGTGCTTCATTTGCCCTGCTTCAAAGTAGGTAATTGTACCAAATTGCGCACCTGTCAAATAAGTAGTGGAATCTGCGGAAAAGAATGGATAGCTCAATAATAGTTTATTGCCTGTAATTGCAAAACCATGAATAGCGGATTTATACTTTTTAGCTATTTGGAATAATTGTGAAATAAGATTTTCTCTTTCCCCCATATCATCAATAGTATGCTTTATCTCCATATAAGAAAATCCAACATAAGGGTGCTGCTTACAAAGCTTTTCAAAATGTGATAAATCTTTATCTAAATGATAAAGATAAATAACATTTATTCCCTCCCTTTCTAATGGGTAGAAATATTTTTCACGCCAACCCTCTACAATATCTTCACCAACAATGCTATCAATATCAAGCTCCACGCAAGCAAAGATGTAATCACGGTATTCACGTATAAAATTGGTATATTTTATTAAATAATCCTCCCACCATTCAACAGTCTTGTTCTTAAACTCTTTATCATTGAAAAAAGTATAAGCACCGCTATCAATTAAGACTTTCATTCCTCTATGGGACTTTAAACGTTTTACAATTTCATCTAATCCACGTTTACGAATATACTTATAGGAAAGTAGCACATTCTTTGTTACAGAAGATGCTACTTCCCAGTTTTCTTTAGGCTCAACGCCTGATAATAAAAGCGTAAAATCACCTTTCATTTTTAATTACGCCCCCAAGGTGTGATTCCTTTTCTATTTTTAGTTTTCCAAGAAGTTCTATTCATAAATCTATAATATGGATTCGTTTGTAAATTATTTGTGTCGCCTGTTCTTCCCTGCTTAACACTTAAAAATCCACCTTTAGTCTTTTCAACACTTCTTGCTGCAATTTTAATCTGCGGAACAGAATTTTTCTTCTCCGAATTAGATTTATTTGCCAATTTCATTCCCCTCCTTCAAAAAATAACTAGGGTACATATGCGCTGCACGCCATTTACAATTCTCACAAACACCACAAGGCTCACCATTATCTGCAAAATTGCATGAAAAAGTATCCTCTAATTTTACACCCAATCTACACCCTATTTTAAAAACATCATCTTTTGTAAGGTCTATGAATGGCGCTAAAACTTTAACATTTGGAAATTCAATGCTTAAAAAGGAATTAAGAGCATCCAACCATTCATGTGTACAATCTGGGTATCTAGGAAAATTCTTAATGATTCCTAAATAAATATTTAAAGGTTCTCCAACATAAAGCTTTGCAATAACATCCATTACAAATAAAGTGTTTCTATTCGGGATATAATCTTCACCTAATAAATGCAAATTAAAGTGTGCTAAATAATCTATATTGTTATTAAACTTTTGTGAAAGACGTTTAAACTCATTTAAATTATACGTGCCACCTTCAACTTTAGTATAAAGTGCATGATAAACCTTTAAATCTAAATGTTCATCTTTTTTCAGATAATCATAGAGTACAGTGCTATCATAGCCACCACTCATACATATAATATTAGTCATAGTGTTCCTCTTTTATAATATAATATCTAAGACTTAATTCTAAGCTTTTCTTTAGAAGAAATGTGTTCCTGCCAAAAATAATGACTGAAATATCCCCAAAAAGCATGTCTAAGTCCTTGAAATCGTCTTTAGTACACTGTACTAAATGTATAGCATTCTTATTCGCCCAATCCTTTAAGAATGGTTCTAAACTGGGGGGCATTCCCCCCACAATAACACATGTTCCTTTAGAGCCATTAAAATGAAAGGATAAAACATCTAGTACATGATAACTCGTTCCTTTAAAATCTTCAAAACTCGCGATAACGTACATTTTTATCTTTATCCTCACAAATCGGTACAACTGCTTTATCATCAATATACACATCTGCATGGATTTTTCTTGCACGTTTTGAATCTTCCCAAGATTTAAGTTCTTCTGGAAAACATTGCTTTACTTGTGGCAAATCATCATTTACTGCATCAAAGATTAAACCTCTATAAAGACACCAACGTAGTGCCTCTTGTAAAGGTCTACCCTCCCTACAAGTCCACAAAATAAGTTTATGTCCGTTACGTTGCAATTCCTTGCAAAAGTCCGTGGCAGGAATAAACTTTTCAGCTTTTGTCTTGTCAAGCATCTGTGTAGAAAGCTTTCGCTCTTCCCCTATATATGGGTATTGGCTATTAACCAATGTACCGTCAAAATCTATTGCATAAATCATTCTGTACACTCCACTGTACAAATACCACGCGCCCATGTATCTGCAATTTCTTTAATACTATCATAGGTAATACCACCTAAAGTTGTTAAAGGTGCGGAGCTTTCATCCTGTGCAATGGGACAGTATTTCTTAACATCCCAAGAATTGAAATGATAAAGATAGTAATAGTGCTCTTCTTCACCGTCAGAAAACTCTAAAACATAAATTGGCTTGCCACAAACGGGGCATTTAAAATAACCAATAACTTCCTGCTCTCCCCAAGGAAACAAGATGTTCTCTTTTTCAAGATGTATAAATTCCATTGAATTACTCATTGCGCAGTACCTCCTGTGATTAAATAGCTCATAGGTAATGTGCTTACCCATTTGCAAAACTCCTGCCATTCTTTAGACTTGTGATGCTGTCTTTGTGCATACATCGTTTTAAGCTGTAAATAATTTGTTGTCATTCTTGCGGTTAAATGCAATCCCATAGGAACGTTGTGCATCATAGTGTCAAAATCAATCTTACCCTCCGTGTAATCTTGAATTGCCCCAACTAAGTTAGACTTTGCAGTCTCTGTTACAGCGCTATCACACATTTCATCAATGTCCATTTTTGTAAGACAATGTACTTTACTCATTGCATTTCTACCCCGCCTTTCGACGTACTTTAACACTAATTTAATAGTGGGATTAGACTATCTCTTTACCCTTATAGGGTAATTGGCACTACGGAATAAGGAATTTCACCTTAAACCTCTTGAAGTATGTTAATACTTCGGTTAGTCGTTACACTTTTTAATCTATTCTCAAATTCCTCTTTTGTTAATTTAATAAATTTCCAACCTTTATACTTGTGTCCCAACCTTATAGCATTTGCAACAGAGCCATTATTGTACCCCATATGACGTGCAAATTCACTAACATTGTTTGTTAAAAAAGAATTTTCTTCTTTGACTGCATACAAATATAAAGTATCTGTTTTATTTACCTGTTGTTCTTGTCTTGTAACAAGACGTGTATTTTGTGGTGAATAATCCCCATTAACATTGATTCTATCTATTGTTAATGTTGGGTCTGCTTTTAATCCGTCATAGAAATAATGATAAAATTCTACAATATCTCTAAAAGTACATTTTATGCCCCTACCCCCATAATAAATATAGTTGGGGTGTTTGGGGTTTGTAGTCCTTTGTTGAATATCTGCCCACCTACGTAAAATAGATAATTTTATTTTATCATTTGGAAGAAACTTTATACAATCTTCATGCCTAAAACTATATTTAAAAATTTTAGATGCAGGAATGTTACGTTGCGTATTACAAATTTTGCATTTACATACAAAAAATACTTGTAAATCTTTTTTAACAAAGTCTATTATAATAAAGTTTGAAAACTCTTTCCCTATAAAAGACTTGTAATAATCTTCTTTGCACCTAAAAGCATTGTGTTTTAAGGATGAGTCCAATTCATTAAATGCTTTGTATATAACATGCCCACATTGGCTACATTTTAATTTTAATCTTGAAAAATCTCCTGCACCAACAACTTCATAATCACCATAGAAACTGCCAACAAGAGCTTTAACAAAATCTTCTTTACAAACGTGAATATCGTGGTAAATGCCTGCATGGGATATATTATTGTCGCCACATTCTCTAATATGCCCACAAACTGTACATTTTACTTTAAAATATCTGTGACCATATCTTCTCCCTAAACCTTCAATTAAAAGCATATCTCCAATTTTATCGCCAACATTTAAAATATACAACCACCCACCTTTAATAAACAAGAGAATAGAAAAACTTAGCACGGTATTAGCAAGCTAACTTACGAAAGTCCTTAGCTTCTCTTAGAGAGCGTATTCGCCTATGGCTAAAGAGAATAATTGTCATATTCCCAGTCTTATTTAACTCTTACCGTCAGCACGATATAAATCGCACACCCTAGATTTCTAGGTTCACCAATTCATAATTTTAATAGTTACCTACTAAAACGCCCTTTGAGCTGACAAAATCAAACCAGTGGTAACGCTGTGCCTGCTGCCACCAATACTGTGGTGCATTAACATCCATTTGTACAATAATCCCCTTTAAAAAGTTATTGTGTCCAGTTCCTGCGGCTGCACTACCAAGCTTTAAAGCTCTTCTAACATGGTTTCCAATATCGGTGGATTTTACAACTTCACGCATAAAAATACCCCCTATTACATCGGACACACCACTTTCAAATTCTTCCTTAGTAGGTGGTTTTGAAAGCATCGGATAGCCGCTTGCATAAATGGATTCTTCTAGTCCATAAAGTTTAACATTAGTAATTAGCACTTTTTAGAACCTCCAATGTATGCTTTCTGATGTATGCTTTCTGAACTTGTCTCAAATTGAAAGCTTGAAAAATAGCGGGCAAATCTCTTTTCTTCGGTTTTGCATTCCAGTTTTTAGTGTGTAATCTTTTTTGCATTTTTAAATCTCCTTTTTAAATAAATCATTAAGCACGCGAGGAACGTATACACGCTCTCCTTGTGTTTTAACCAATGCTTTTTTCATGTTATTAGTTGCTTTGCTTAAATTTACTTTTAAATTTTGTGAATTAGAAAGAAAGTCTGCCAAAGGCTGTGTAACGTCTAAGAAGTCTTTATCCTCACGTCTTTTCTTGCTAATATCACGCATTAACTGGCAAATTTTAGTACGCTTACTACGCTCTGTAGGGTAATTCAATTCACAAAGGTGTCGAATATCCCCTAAAGCACAGTCATTCTCATGTACAGATTCATAACGAACTCTGCGTTCCATTTCAATAGCCACAACTAGGTCTTTGAAATCTTCTACAATTTTTACTACGTTTTCTTTAGTGTATTCCATAGCTTACCTCCTTATGCGTATATTATATCACACCTTGAAGGTATTGTCAACACTTTTTTTAAAGTAATTTATGTAGCTTTAAACCTGCCCTTGCATTTAAATGAGTTTTGGTCAAAAATGCTTCTATTTTTTTAAAGATACTTAAATCATTCTTATAAGGATAAAGTGTAACCATAGCCGATGTTGGGTATTTCTTCAAAGACTTCTTAACATAGTCAAAATCCGATTCATCTTTTATTACAAATTTAACCTCATCGTTGCTATGTAACAAACTTAAATTGTTTAAAACGTTATCACCTGCACAATTTATAATTACGCTATAAGCGTAAGTCCTGCCATATAGGCAATCTTCTAATGGCACTCTACAAGACGTTTCCATAGTTACGTTATATGAGTATGCCAATAACTCATATACGAGTGTATAACTATCTTCCTGCAAAAGCGTTTCCCCTTTTATACAAACGTGTCTATTCCCTAGTTTATTTACCTTTGAAAGAATCCTATCTATTGACCAATCTGTGCCCTTGTCTAAATCAATAGGCTCTTGTATAAAAGTCGTTGCATATCCTGTGTACCTGCCCTCCCCCTGTAAAGCCGAATAAATTTCACACACTTTCACTTCGCCCAAAACCTCCCCAATCAAGCTTGACTATCTCACCATTTTTAGTACCAAAGTTTTCTAAGGTACTATCCTCTAATAAGAAGGAAAGCTCATCACCTGTAACTTTATTCTTAAAATAATCTCTTACTAGATTGGTACAATCAACACTGCTTAAAGACTCAGCTAAGGGTTGCACACGCTCCATTATATTGCACCAACCAAAAGGGAGTGAAATGTATAATTTAGCTAAATGCTTACTCTTATTCCGACATTCCCATTCCTTTAAGTTTTGCTTACGTCCGTGATATGGAAAACGTAGGTATGGAAATTTAATAGCAAGGTTTCCCAATAAAATTACATACCTTGAACCACCACGTACAGTAGTAAAAAAATTATCGTACATCTGACTCCTCCTAATAAAAATAGCCCCTATATAGGGGCTATAATCAATTCAAACTTATAAAAAGTTTGATAACTGTTCTTTCTTCACCCTCTATGACAGCGGTATCGAACCCAGGTCTTACAACCAAATCTCTACCATTAGAGGCTAAAAATCCACGAGCAACTGCAACCGCTTTAACTGCTTGACTTACTGCTGATGCACCACAACAATTTAGCACAACATTTGCTGCTACGGTTTCTCCATCGCCTTTTACAGTGTGCGCAATACTTCCTGCAAGCTTCTTAACGTTGCTAATGCTGCTTACTCTGAAAATTACTTCCTTCATAACTAAATTTCCTTCCCATAGTTTCTACACGTTTATACAATGATTTTTCTAAGATTATAGCCGTAATTATTCAATTATAGTTCTACTTTATTATTATATCACAAAATTCTTGTTTTGTCAATACCCCTTACTAAAAGTTTTTTATCCACAAGATTAAAAAAGTCTTTTAGTTTCAACATAATAAAGTCCTCAGACTTATATTTTCCTTTTTCTTGGGATTGGTGCATCACTAAGCAAGGGTATTTACCTTTAATACAATCATCGTCTGCCTGCTTAAACCAATCTTGTACCACTTTCCAACCTGCTTTCCTATTTTTAAGCTCAAAGTGTAATGCAAAGTCTACATTATCATCTAAACATACAACGTCTCCACGCAATGTATTACTTTCTAATTCCTTTTTATATCCACCGCTTGAAGGGGTGCGCCCAAAAGTTAGGGCAGGGAATTGTTCCTTTAAAAATTTTACTATCTTACGTTCATAAGTAGCGCCCTTTGTTTTAGAACTTCTTCCCCTCTTACTGTACCCTAACTTCTTTTTTAGCACCGCAATTTCTTCACTCTGCGGAGCATGTTCTTCTAGGAAAGCAATTTTATCCCTTAATAAATCGCTGTTACGCATTGAATCGCCCATTTCTACTATTATCTTCAAAATCTTTTAAACGACGCGTAAGTTCCCTGCTTACAAGGAAAGTGCCATCGTCCAAACTATCCATAATATCTTTTAAGAAGTCAAAACGCTCTAAGGAGTATTCCATAGTTGCACGAATTTCACTTGCCTGTTCATCTTGGTAAACACGTAATTCTTTTTCTGTTACACTCATCTTTGCGGGGGCAAGTGAGAAAACTCTACATTTTTCCCTATCATATGCAGACTTTGCTTCCCTGTAAATTGCCCTAGCTTGACTTGCTAAGGTACGTACATACATTCTTTGTTGCGTAATTGCATTCAAGTATTTACTAATCTCATTAGTAGGCAATACTGTTAAATCTTTGGGAAGTTTTAAATATTCTGCATCTACATTCTGATTGTCAAAAGTGTTTACCCCTGTTTCTTTTAAAAATTCTTTAATTCTTTCTAAGTTTGTTTCCATATTTTAAGTGCCCTCCTTAATAGTAATTTGTACTAAACATTACACCTGCTGCGTGTGTCTTTCCGTCAGACATTACCCATACATGGGCAGGAGTTTTCTTTACGCGTACTTGGAAAAATCCCGCAGGTTTATTATTACTTGTATATCCCATACCTACCCCCCACGCAGGCTCAAAAGCTTTAGTCTTTACGTCTAAAGTATAAAGACTCTTTTGGTTAAATTCTAAATAATCTTTGCCATACTCGTATTTAGAACTTGTCTTTGGCTTAATCTCTGCTTCTTTACCGTTAATACTAACTTTTACTGTGTCTTTAGTATTTACAACTAAATCTGCATCTTTAGGACTAACCTTCTCTTTTGCAGTGATTGTATTGACAGTCTCTTTCTGTACGACCTCATGAATGACTGGTTTCTCTACAATTTTTTCAACCTCTTTGATTTTAGGATGTGTGTAGAGATATACACACCCACCGAATAAGGCTAAAATCAACAGACTAATTAGAAACTCTTTTACTGATAACTGTGGAAATACCATTTAACGCACCTACCGTAACAAATGTCCATAATACCCAAAAAACAACATTAGCTACCCCTGTGAAAAAAGAAGCTCCCCAAACTCCGATAAACATTAAACCTAGAATAAAGACTAATGCACCTAATACTAAGGTCAAAACAATAGTAAGAACTGCAAAAACATCTACCAATCTATCAAGCATAATTAGCACACACCTTTCTATAATGACAACCGTTACACATAAATGACTTTTCTGCCGCAGGAACTTTTCTATTCTTAACCGCATCATTTATAGCCGAGAACTTTTTAAGAGCTTTAGTAGTGGCTGTCTTATCTGTATAAGCAAACTCTTTCAATTCTTGTGTATCCTTATTCTCATAAAGAAATATAACTTTTTTTATAGGCTTTGGATACTGTTCTAAAAAGTCAAGAGTATTCTTAAAATCTTTAAATCTGCTATTCACTTTATCCTTTTTAAGACGTACTTTTCCGTCTAAAGAAGTAGTATCTTCCAAAAAGGAATCTAGTTTATACAAGTATTCTTGCTCCAGTTCTTTACGCTTACCTAACAAGATTAAATTGCGCATAGTATTTAAACAATACATATAGATACTTGCTTGCATCTTGTGCTCTGGCTTTGCATCTTTAAGTCCTGCGAATCCCATAGAATTAATGCTTTTAATTTCAAGCACTGCAATAGACTTATCCTTATCTAAAAGCAAACCATCTGTCGTTCCCATAATTTGATAAGTCTTATCATACAGTGGGGCTTCATCTGCTAAAAGAACACCACTTTGCAGAAGATAATTCTGTAAGCGAATATGTGTATAGGTACCATTATCAAAGATTCTCTGTAAGCGTGGCTCATTGCTCGGAAAGTCTGGTGGTAAACCTATACGCCCAAAATAAACACTTCTACTACAATATCCAACACTACTAGGACTGTTCCAGCCATGCCCCCTATCAACACCAGCTTTTAAATTACGCAAAGTTTCTTCAATAGCAGGGATAAGTAACTTATCCGCTGTATCATTGGAAATTTTATTAATATTTTTTAAGTTTCCTTTTATCTTCATCTGTACCTCCGTCTATATAAAATTGAAAATCTGTTAGCCTTATTAAACCCCAAACATTACCATTTACATCAATCTCTCTAAAACCCTCAAACAAACTCTCAAAAATATCCTGTGTAATCTTTAAAGAGCTACTACACTTTAAAGACGTTCCCGTAATTTCTGTAAAGAAATCATAAACTCTAAAAAGTATAAAATCACCAAGAGAACAACGAATAGCGAGCAAAGGAATCCTACCACTTTTCAACGCCTCCCCTCTAATCTTCTCTACAATCTTTGATTTTAAGATGTAATAATTTTTCCTTGTAGCTTTACACTCTATCTGATAAAGAGAAGTAACTACATCTGATTTTGCCATCCAAAGTGCCCCACTAGCAATCGTGGTTTTGCCATTGAGAGATTCTGCAATGAATCTCTCGTGGGCTTCACTCATCTTCTTATTCTCAGTTTGTACCATCTTCGGGACTCCATAAAAGACAAAAATGTCTATCACCCTCGACAACAAGGTCAAACTCTGTAACATTGCAATTAGTACAGTTATTCGATTCATCGTAATACTTGCAACTTTCGCATCTTGCAATAAACTTAGCACCTTTTCTTATTCTTTGTGCCAATTCTTTAGTATATCCCCTCGTAAAAATAACAACCAACTCCTACAACTTCCCAACAATCTCCATGAACAGTTCTTGATTCTCTCTCAGCTTAGCAACTACATTATCCTGTCCTTGCCCCAACTGTTCACCATTATAATAGAACCAACCACCACGACGCTCAATCAAGCCTTTAGACATTGCAAGAATAACTAACTCTTTGCCTGTATCAATACTTCCTCTAGGAAGGAGTGCATCATCTACATAAAGGTCATATTCTCCGTCACTAAAAGCCTTACCTGTTTTATTTTTCTCAATCTTCCACTTAATAACCCTTCCTACGGTTCTAGCATTTACGCCAGTACCCTCACGAATAATATCACCTACACGAGTACGAATTTCAATAGCATTGGTGAATTTTTGACTACTGCCGCCAGGTGCGTAGAAAGGTGAGCCATAAGCACCAATCTTTTCGCGTAACTGATTAATTGCTAATAAAGTAGTAGGCAATTTACCATTTCTTTCTAAAGAGTTATTAATACTTTGAAACTTACCATGAAAAACATTTAAAGCCTTTGCCCTAAGTCCCATTTGTACAGTGTCCTCTTGGTCTGTTTCAATCTCTTTAGTAGGTAGCATTGCTGCAATACTATCAATGACAATAAATTCAACCCCAGCACGTTGGAGAGCACAAGCAAGGTCTAAAGCCTGTTCCATACCCTCTGGCTGTACAAAGATTAATCTATCATTATCAATACCGTGGACTTCGCCCCAGTCTGGGGAATAACTGCCACATTCAAGCTGAATAAGTGCTGCGGTTAAAGGAATATCTCCGTCGTCTGCAACAACCTCATAGGCATCTGCACCTTCCCCAACCAATTTTTTGCGCAAATTCTGAACAGCAGCAATGGCTTTATAAGCAAGTAGGCTTTTACCACTACTTTCCTGCCCTGCAAGCGTAATATAACGCCCACTCGGAAGTCCTCCACCTAATGCGTCATTTAAGCCAACACTGCCTAATGGAATTTTAAAATTCATATCTTCTCTAATATTTCGTCCTAATCTTATTGCATTTGTACCAAACTTCTTATTAATATCTTTAACTAATTTATCAATTTCTACCACTGTTTTCACCCCTTATTTTGCATCATAATAACTATGCCCATAATCTGGAACTGCCTCCAAAGGAATTGTCAGATTTATGCCACGTTCCTGTAAACAATGTTCCATATGATATTGTAAACGCTCCATTCCAAGTTCCACGTATTTGGTTGGACACATTAAGCCTAACTCATCGTGTACATTTAAGAATAAGTATGCACCTATTGCTTTAAGCACTGGGTCGCGGTCAACATCTAAGGTAGCAAACATTGCTACGTCCCCACCACTCAGCTACCCACATATTTCTATGTGGACTCGACTATATCTTCTAAGACTGCCACTTCCATCCGTAACTCATCCTCGGATGTACTCCCCTACAAAGGGGATAGTCTGTACACTTTTATAACTGTTTCCAAATATAACCTTTATAAATAAAATCTTCGCCACGCTCTGTTGCTTCGCAAGCCCTCTTTATCCATCTACCATCCGCTTTACCTATAAAACGTATAGCCTCACGTTTACTAATGAACTCTCGTACAAGAGTGCCATCAAGGTTGAAAATTGCAACAGGCTTACTAATCAATTCATTATTATGCCTAAGACGTGCTATATTTTCTGGGGTTCGCATTTTATCTTTATATACCTCCTTATTACAAGCCTCTGAATGTCTGCATCCAACTAGGGAGTCATTCATGGGATTATTCCGACCACCCCAACCCATATTATAGTCGCCTTCACTGTGATGTGAATGTAAACGCTTTATATAGTATTCCTCCCTTGCATCTGCATCAGCATCATCCACAGTTTCAAGCAAAGTTATTGTAAAGTTAGAAGCACCATATTCATGTATAGCGCAACTGATTAAAGTTCTAATGCCACAATTATAATTGCATTTGTGTTTACGCCAACGTGCTTTATAACCTTGCTTAGTCTGCCCAACATATTTTTGTTGTGTTATATTATTCGTTATTAAATAAACATCTTTCATTTTCCTCCTTAGAGGAAACAGTTATACTTAGCACGGTATTACCATATCCTTTTTAAAGGACTTAGGCTCTCTTACCACCTTAGCCTTACGACTTAGTTGACCGTTAGCCATATTACTATGACACCTTTGAGTAATGAAGTTCAACAGTTAAGGGCAATGATGTTTACCCTGGCTCATTACATTTACTGCAACACGTTCTAAGTAAGAAGCTACTTTCTTATCACTGCTGTTAATATCCCATAAATGCCTTTTATGCCCACCGAGAGTCTTTACAAATCCATTTGACTGTGCAAAACGTATTACAGCTTTATCATAAGTATGCAAACCATAAAAACCTTCAAAATAACGGTCAATGTATTTCTGTGCTGTCTTTTGGTCTACATCTAAATTCTTACTTACTGCAACCGAAGTGCCGCCATAATCTACCAGTCCGTTATCCAGTATTACTACTGGTGTCAGACTATGCCTTTAGAACTCGCTGCCAGTAAAAACCATATATTTTAGTTTTATTTCTAATAGCCCTTCTAATACCACTTGTATCTTTAGGAAAGTAACCAAGGCTATTTAAAAACTTTAACACACTCTCTTTACTAACCAACGTATGTAATACATTGCCCTCGCAATCACACAGTAAATAGGTAACTGCATGATGCTCTTTTTGATGGCACTTCTTACATAGTTCATGTTCCCCATTAAATGTATTCGTAAGATTTATACTTAAAGTATAGCGATACATTATAAGTCGTTACACCGTCTTTTTACAAAGAAGTTCGGCACGGCGTTGACCATTAAGTTATGGCAATCTTAATGGCTTTCACCGTTATGAGAGGAATTTTACTTCACCATACCTTTAGCGAAGCCTATTTTTTTTGCAATTTGTCTTTTAGTAGGTTCACGCTTCTTTACATCATTCGGATTCATGTTTGCAAGTTCTGGAAAAACGATAGTTGCAACTGTACCATGCGGGTCTAAGTTCTCTCTCAGCATCTTTAGAAGCATTTTATCTTGTGACAAATGCGCCGTTAAGTATTTCTCCAAAGCGTGATAGTCACAAGCTATTACACTGTAATCTTCATCAGCTACAAACAGCTTTCTTATTTCAAACCGTTCCCAAAAATCAAAGTAGGTTCTATCTTCCCCCGCTTTTGGCTCTTCTAATGGGTGCGGCAGTTGCTGAAGATTAATGTATTGACTACTTAATCTCCAACTATCTGTATTATGACTGATGAATGGCATTGAAATAAAGCTATGTGTTCTCGGTACTACAAAATCATAAACATCATTGAAGTCCTCAGAAACTTCTTTAACACGTACATACAACTTATGTTCATCTACAACAATATACCCATTGTGATGTACTTTTTTAGGCTGCACACGAGTAATTTCCATATACTTGCAAGATTCTACAAAGCCGATTTCATTTTTAAATTTTTCATACTCTTCATTATACAAACTCAGATGAAAAACATTTAATGTCTTACTTGTATCTTGGCGTAATGTGGACACAATGCCCATATTGAGTAAGATTTCTTGCAAATATTTTGCAGAAATATGATTACTTAGAGTAAACTTCAAATACAACTTGCTTGCTTCTTTTAAAACGCAAGAATCTAAAGTCATACCACGAATAAAAGCTTGTACTACACTTTTTGGCGATTCTAAGATAATACTTGGAATAACCTTGTTAATACAGCCTCTCTTTAACATCAAAACATCCTCTAAAGGCGTTAACATCTTTGATGTAATTTCAATGGTTGCACTATTTTCTTTTGTGTATACTATTGCGTCTATACCAAACAACTTAATACTAAGCTCTTTTAAACGCTGTACCACGTCAGTATTACCATTTGTAAAATTAAAAGTAAAAGTACCTTTAGAATCTACAATACAGCCGTCTGCATAATACATTCCCATAAATTCCGCAACATCCTCATCCAAAAAAGCAGGTAAAGTTGCTTTTTTAGTAATATGCCCTCCAGAAGGAATATCTTTATAAGAAAGCTCTTTGTATTCCTTTGCAAACACATTATAATTATAAGGTACTATAATATGGTCGCCTACTTCTATATCCGAAACTTTCTTCCAACATTCGTTTTCAGAAGTCCCTTTATATCTCTTAAAGCGAGTATTATTTTTTATCTTATGATATTTACAAGCCACAATAGGATGTTCCCTAGAAGCTTCTAAAGTCATACCTAACGCTGTTTTAATCTTAACTGTTTCCTTGTCATGGTACTTCACAATATACTGAGTATCTTCGGGCTGTAAATCCCTATTTACAATAGACAGCTTTAAAGCTTTTGGGGTATCAAATAAAGTACCTTTTGCCAAATCCTTTATAGGAAAGATTCCTTTATCCGTAGGAATAAGAGTATTCCCCTCTAAACAACCGCAAATATTGAAGCTACAATGTACTTTGCCATCACTATAAATATTCTCCCTCAATCCTACCATAAATGCACTAATAAGTTTAGAAAGTTTTTTATAAGTTACAAGCTCTGTAATAAAATCGTGTGCTTTTGCATCAACATTCTTCTGCTTTAAAAGAGCTTTTAAAATATCCCCACCTGTTTTCGGCGTTTGTAACTCTTCATAACCATATTTACCACCTGTTGTAAACTCTATTGGTTTAAAACCAAAGTTTACGTCTACTAAATTATTATTGCAAGATTCTACAAACATTACCTGTGAAGGCTCATTCATATACAAGTTTTTAAGTTTAGTTTTTTCAGTCGTAGTGTATCCAGCACTTTCCACTTCAAAGGCATTTTGCGCACTTGGAGTAAGCCTCATAACTTTCTTTTTAAAGCCAAAAAGGATTTCATAAAGATGTTGTCCACTATCGGGATTAAACTCTACCCCTGTCAAAGAAAACATTTTATATTTAGAGTTTTCTAATTCTTTCTCCGCAAGTTCCTGCATCTTATCAAGGGAAGGTATATCCACACTTACACCTTTTCTTTCCATTTTCCAAAGGGCTTTCATAAAAGGCATTCGGCACTTAAGGTACATATCATAAGAATCATCTTCTCTTAGACCTTTTTCAAGCATTGGATACATTTGCTTCATAAACCAAACGTCCTCTGCTGAATACTGCGCTCCGATTGGAATTTGAACATGCTGAAAGCTTGCATTATTAGTAGCCTTTAAACCCTGTGAAAGTTTTTCTTCTTTAGTAACAGTTTTAATGGTATCACTATAATGTGACTTTTCAACTTTAAAAATCATCTTAGTAACACTTTCAAGATTCTTTTCTACATTCTCATCTAGTGTATGCACCATTATTTGTGTATCTTGAAAAGTGTTTACATCAAAGACTTTATAAATATCAATTCCTTCATTAGCTAGTAAATGTAAATCATAATCTTGATTATGCGCAATGTATTCTTTACCACCACACTCCATAATAGCTTTAAGCTCTGCTGCAAACTTAAAAGAATCTACATTATAATAAGTGCCTTCAAACTTTTCTGGACAAAAATCTGGAAACTTTTCAAGCTGTGATTTCTTCAAGAAAGAGAATCTACCATTATCCTCATATTTCCCTTCAAACACATGCCTTACAGGAATATAGAAAACATCCTTGGAAATTTCATCTTCAAAAGCAAATGTAAAACCTACTGTATAATCCTTACCAATAGCACGTACATTTAATCCAGATGTTTCAGTATCCCAAAACACTTGCTTTGCTTTTTTAAAAAGCTTCAAAAAGCCCTTTAAAGTATCTTCTTGAATAATACATAATTTAAAATACTTCTGGTGATACATCCTTTGCCTCCAGTATACGTTTACGTAACTTAGAATAAGGTTTTACCTTTCCACGCACAATCTGTCTCTCAACAGTTTCTTGACGTACTAAATCCATGCCTTTAGCTTTATAAGCTTTAAATTCGATTCTAAAATAATTTATAAAATCAAAGGTATCACAGCCCTCAGACACTGTTTCTGCAAAAGCCATCATAAAAGCCTTATAAATACGCCAACCTTCTCTGATAGATACATTATTAACTCTTGCGATATGTCTTGCGAATATTTCACCGTTTACTCTCATGTTTATTTCTCCTTAAAAAGAAAGGGAGCTAATGCCCCCTCCCTAATAAATTACATTCTGCTCAAACTCTGAGGTTCTTCTACTTCCGTAGCCGCAGGTACTTCTGTAGAATCACTAGATACACCATAAGGGGTAAACAATGCTTCAATAACATTATAGAAGCCACCCTCTTGGCGTGCCAAATCTCTATATTTTTCTGGAAGCTTTTCAATAAGCTTTTCGATAGTCTCAGCAGAAAGTTCATGCTGTCCCCAAAGTTCTTCATCTTTACCATGTGGACAACCATCTACACGGTCAAAAGCATAGGGGTTCTTTTTACCATTTTTACTTACATAATAAGCACGCCCTAACAAACCATATTTTTCTTTGCAACGCTCAATAGCTGCAATATCGTTTGTGCCACGTACCATAATCTTAATTTGGTCGGTATACTGTACTTTTTTGCCAGTCGGCTTACCGTCCTGCATTTCGTCCTTTTCCGTAACAGTGCCATCTAGCACAAGGTACGCTGCACGTACAACAGGCTTGTTCGGTTTAGTGGGGTCAAAACTGTCTGCTTGCTTACAACCTTGACACTCTGCGTCACCAGTACAAATAAAGGTTCTCGGCGCTTTACCCACTTTAATGTTATGTGCCATAAAAGAAACAGGCTCATCAGTCAGAAAGCGCATAAGTGCTTCTTGTCCATCTTTTACATAGAAATCATAAATACCATTACTTGAAAAAGATGCTTTATGTGCATCTGCCAATTTTTGTGTTGCTTCAATACCTCTGTTAAAAAATCCCATTTTCATTACTATCATTCTCCTTCATAAAACTTAAAATTTCTCACTGGATAATTAATCAAATTCTTAAACATAAAATCCAATTCTTCTTTTGTACATTCTTGAACGTCTTTTTTACCTTCTGGAAAAATTACCTTCTTAAATACAAAGTTGCCTTTTAAATTGTCATATAGCTTTTTACAACCTGCTTCCCCATACTTATCATTGTCAAGACAAAGAATAATTGTTTTAACGTCTAGTGATTTTAAAATCTCTAGTTGCGCCCTACTTATCTGTGCGCTTATAACGGAAAGCGTATTAGTAAACTGCATCTTATGCAGCCACAAGGCATCTAATAAGCCCTCAACTAAAATAAGCGTGTCTGACTTTTTGTATAAATTTAAGGGAAACAATGTGTCTTTAGCTTTAAAGTTATTATAAATTAAATACTTCGGGGAATTACCATAAACAACTTCATAACTCGGATTAGATTCATTCAGAACCGCTCTACCGCTAAAACCTAGTAAATTCCCCTTAGCATCATAGAATGGGATTGTAATACGTTTTAAATTACTGTCCCATCCTAACTTAAAATTTATAAAATCTTGTTCACTAAAGCCACGTTTTATCAAGTATGGGTGCGAAATTTCGCCACTCCTAAATGGAGCAAGTGCTGTATGCGGAAGAAAGCTTGAAACACTTGTCTTATCCTCACTATAAAGTGGAAACTTTCCTGCACAATCCGTCTTGCGAAAATCTCGATTAAAATAGCTATTAAGAAACTCAATGGCTTCCCACTCTTGAATCTTCTTGCAAAAAGCTACTAACTGAATTAAATTGAAGTGCCATCCACAAGCAAAACAACCGCCAATTTCTTTTGCGATAGAGACTCCACAAGAAGGATTACTCTCGCCATGTGAAGGACAACAAAACATAACATTATCCCCACGTACTTTGATTTTTTCCAAACCTAGTTCCCTACACAAAGAAACCATTTCGTCTGCTAACATTTCTTAACACCTCATGTATCTATTATACCACACTTTTATAAGTGTGTCAATACCCGCCTACTAAATCAAGAAAATCTTTTAAAAACTCGCCAGAATTTCTAGGTTCAAAACAATGCTTGGCACCTGTTTCATTGGCAACTATCCTTTTAAATTTATGGCACATACACATACCATTAAACTTTTGAGAATATTTACATTTATCACAATTCATTTACTCTACCTTCTTTAAACTTACTGGCTCATCTTTCACTAAAAAGCCTTTATTTGTTTCAGAGTTATATGCTTGATGCACTACTTCATAATTCATTGGTGAGCTTGAAAAATCCCAAGACATTGTAAAGGGCAATAAGTGTTCGCCATCACGAATTTTAATGTTCTCTATTTGGATTTCCTTAGCTGCCCTTTGAACATCGTCCTGCTTCATAGCCCAAATACCATCACAATACTGTTTTAAACCAGTTGAATATGCGACAGTATTCTTATCAGTTAACTGTGTAGTGAGAATAATTGGAATTTTCCTACTCAAAGCAAATACTTTAAAAGCTTTCCATACACCGATAACTGCTTTCCAATCTTCGGGGTCTGCACCCTCGCTCAACAAATAACCGCCATCTACCAAAGCAATGTCTGGTTGAAAATTATCTATTTTACTGATAGCCTCATCAACGCCATTTGTAACAAGTTCAATACTGAGCTTGTCTTTATACTTAGGTGCATATTGTTCTAAGTATGTTTTATACTGTGCTTCTTCATTTGCAGGTAATTTGCCGTTTTTCAAAGCATTATAACTAACGCACGCCATGATAGCGTCTATACGCTTTAAAATCTGTTTGGGGGACATTTCTTTAGTCAAAAAGATTACTTTATACCCTGCTTTAATAAGGTTGGATGCCATTATACATAACATAAAACTCTTTCCGACCCCACTTCGAGCTAAGATGGTGTATAAGTCCATGTCCTTTACACCGCCAGTTTGCTTATCTATTGGCAAGATGCCTAGCGGAATACCTGTCATACCACCTGTTATCTTATTAAGTTCGTACTCTTTAAAACGTTCCTCTGTCTGCTTGCCAATATCCACCTTTTCAGCAAAGGTGAACTCTGTATTGACTTCCATAAGTAACTTTGTTAAATCTGTATAAACAGAATCTACATTACCTGCATTTATTTTGTCCGCAGCACCTTCTAATACAGATACTAACTTATTCTGCCTAATCTTCTTGCGAACCTCATCACAATAATAAGCAGTACATTCTCTAGCATCTACTAAAAGATTTACCTCTGGAAAGTGCTTCTTAAAAGTATCTAGGTCTGGCAATGTGCCATAATCAAGCTTAAAGTTGCTTATCCATTTAAAGGCACGTTTGTTAGAACCTGTAAAGTAATTCTGTGTAATACCTTTATCAACTACAACGTCCCAATCCTTACTCTCTAGGAGTTTTAAAATTAACTTGTTCTCTACTGACATTATAACAACTCCTTGAAAGAATCTAAGGAATATACATTATCTAAAAACGCACCTTTAGGGGTTTCACAAATAAAATATTTAAAGAGTGCCCTACAATCCACAGCTAAATCATTGAGATTCTCATATTGTATAAAGTCTGTATAGAATAAATACCTACCAAAATACAGGTCGTCAAGCTCGGATTTTGTCTTTTTCAAATCCTTACTTATAATGTAGACACTGAACCCCGCAGAATACAGCTTTAAAGTCAAGTCTCTGTATTCGTGCTTAAAAGTGCGTTGTAACTTACTTTTCGTAAAAAAATCTTTTAAGGAAGGCTTCTTACTAAAAATTGTATCATAATCAATGGCTACGATAGTTGCTACTCTATTAGAAAGCTCACCTTTTCTGTTCATTTAACTTCTTCTCCAAAGATTCTAACGTCAATTCCTTAGCCAAAAGCTTTTGCCAACAAGCTGTGCATAAGGGGAATTCTTGTTTTCCTGCAAAACCTGTAACATCATTACTTTTACAATTAAAGCACTCATCTTTTTTAATCATCTAATCACTTCCTTACTTTAAAAACTCCAAGGCTTTTTTATTACGGAAAGCTTGTTTCCTACCGTCCTCGCCTAAAAGCTTAACCTTAACAAACTCTGAAAGCATAGAATAGAAAGTGTTTCCATAACGCTCTTTTAATTGCACAGTATCTAAATTACTACAAATAATCGTTGGGTATCCTTTCGTAAATCTCTGCTTTAAAATATCTTCTAGGAGTGACTTTTCAGCGTCTGATTTCAAACTTACTTCCGCACCAAGCTCATCAATTACTAAGAACTCTGCCCCAAGAAACTCATTATAAGATTCGTCCTTACCAAAAGCTTTTGAGATAAGTTCCTTAAAAGTTGTCATTCTACATGTATGGTAATAAGAATAACAGTATTGGAGTATAATACTAGATACAAATGATTTACCGCAGCCATTCTGCCCTATAAAAAGAAGCCCAACGCAGTCCCGCAACATTTCATCACAATGCGTTGTATAACCACGTAACAAATGCTCCATCTGCTCATTGGGAAACCGATAATCTTTCCAAGAAAGACCTTGATACATGATAGGTATACCCATTAAAGAAAGGGCTTCCCTATTTAAAAATGTTCTCCTAGAATTCAATTTCGGCAACATTCTCACCTCTTGTATTTTCCCAACCACGCAATTCCTTATCTTTAAAATGCTTCTTCCAAAAGTTAGCGCGGTTATAAATGGAATTTGCCCAACCAGATGAAAGCAAGTAGATACCATAATCTGTATAAGGAATTTCCTTATCATTACTAGAAATGCGCTCTCCACTGTCCCAAAGATAATCTATCATTAGTTTAATCTCTGTATTAGTATAAGACTTCATTACTGATTTCAAAATGGCATTGTCTTTGTATTGAACTGTGACATACTTTATATCACGCTGTTTCGCTTTATCCTTCCAATAACGCAGAAAATCGGTAGGGGTAAAGACAGAAACATCTACATCTGATTTAATAATGCCACTCGCTTTCGGTGTGACTACTGCCCTACCAAAGAGGGCAGCACTCATTGCTTTATTAATGTGCATTATCAGAAATCAAATCTGTAATTTCAGAGTTGATAAATTCATCAATTTCTGCGCTTAATTGTTGTTTAGTAAATTCAATTTTAGAGTCTGCTACAACTCTCTCCATGCCAAGCTCGATTCTAGCACTCTCATAGTTACCTAAATTTTTTGTAAAGCTTTTAACAACTCTAACTAAAGTTTCACCCTTTTCCATTACATTAGCTCCTTTCTAACTACTTTATCAAATTCTTCAAACCAACGTACTTTCATAAATTCCATATTAGGTGTAGTCTTTGTCATACCACATTCAAGTGCCGTCATTGCAAGGCACTCAATCATGCCTCTAGTGTACCACGACCTATTCTTTGTTTTAATCGGGGATTCTGGCATATAACCATTTTTAATCCACAAATGAAAGCACATATAAGTTCTAGGTATCCCTACATTGGCAAATGCTTCTACCAATTTACCACTTGTATAAACGGTCATTTCTTTTCCGTTTATAATCATCTTCCTGCCATTTGTCGCCCACTCTTTAAAATGGGCAGAACATCTGCGCTTATTCGGAAACTTCTTCCGCTTTCTTCCCTTTTTGCGTGGTAAGGGCATATGTAATCTTCCTTTCAAATATCTTATTCATATCTTCGTCGGAAATAACGCCGTCTGCAATAAATCCTTGAATCGCATCTACATCAAAGACTGGTTCATATGAAACAACCTTATCAAATAAATCTAAGCGTCTTAATACCTGTGTTGCAAGTTCTTCATTAATTCCGAGAGATACTCTTTGTTGCTTTTTAAAGCTTCCGTTCGGTGTGTTAAGCCAAACATTGCCCATAGTATCTTTAACACCCTGCGTGTCAAAATATTCATCTAGCTGCTTCTTAATCTCTGCCTTTTTCTTTTTAGCATCATTTTCTACTTTACTGAATAAGGCATACGCATCATAAAGCTCAGTCAATGTTGTTTCTTTAGGTGCTTCATTTAAATCAACAATCTGTTTCTCTTTGGTTGGAATATTAATTTTCATTCTTATTCTCCTTGCGCATCTTTGTCCACAAACGACGTTCTGCTGCATTATCGGGCAACCATTTACGGCTTTTTGTACACATTGGAATACGTCTTTTAAAATCCTTAAATTGTTTTTCGTCCATTCTTAAAACCTCCAAATAATCTTTAAATAAGCATTTCTCAATGTCTGTAACTAATTATACCACACACTTTAAAAGTTGTCAATAGGTATTCCGAGAGATTTATAACATTCTACACGCTTAGACCAATGATTTTTAATAGCTACCATTAAAGGATGTTGGTAGTCAAAAATATAAATATCAGTCTTTCCCTCAACTGTTCTACGCAACCTTCCAAGAGCTTGTATCAAGTCTTTATCATTTGCAATATCTGCCACCAAAAATCCGTATTCCCAAGCTTTAACATTTGTACCTTCACACGCAATAGAAAGAGTTGCTAATGTTACAAGGGCTTCCTTACTTTCAGCGCGTGCTTTAATATCTGCCTTTGAATCGGACATATTTCCATAAAATTTCTGAATTTTAGGGCAAGTGGGAATTAACTTATTATAGAGAAGTTCTAACTGCTCAATAGTTTTGCAGAAAACTATACAAGACTTGTTTTGCATATAAGCATTCTTAACATCCTCACAAACTAAGTTATTAAAATCTTCATCTGTTGCAATTTTATCGTAAGCTTCATGCAGACGTAATGGATATGGCTTTACTAAGCCCTCAGATACAAGTTCCTCCATTTTTAGCACCCAGTCAATAGTACCACGTTTATAAGTCCTATAATTGCAGACATAATCTTCTATTGTTCTCTTTGTGCGTGCATCATAATACGCCTTTTTAGGCTTCCAAAAGATGCTACTTCTCCTGCTTATTACATGGATATTCTCGGCAGGAATTATTGCATCTGTCTCACACATTGTTCCATCAAATAAGGTACTGCCACAAAGTAAATCAATAACATCTACTAAACCATCATTGCGCATTTTAGTAGCTGTTAGTCCTAATCGAAGATACGCAGGGAACTCATTAAGAACTTGATAACTAACTGCACCTGCACGATGTACCTCATCTACAATCAGCATAGAAATTTCTCTATGCAATTTTTTAAGTTTATCCTCACCTAAACGAGAAAGTGTTTGTATCGTAGTAAGTGTAATATGCGCACCAATTTTAAATACTTTGCCTTTAACCAAACCAATGTCCAAAGCATCATTATAGGCTAATTTTGCATCTTGAATCCAACCGTCTACTAAATCATCTTTATTTACCACAATTAAAGTTTTTTTACCTAATTTACCTGCTAAATAAAGACCACAAATACTCTTTCCAGTGCCTGTTGGTAAAACAAGTGTTCCTAAGCCTCTAAAGGTGGAAACTGCTTGCTTTTGAATATCACGCAATTCTAACTGGAAAGGTGGGTATTCAACAGATTCATCTTTTGCATCGCTTTTAACAAACACGGCAAATGGGTGCGCTTCATACCCTAAAGGTACTAAAATATCGTTTGAAATTACTTTATAATACCTTAATTTTGAGGGAATACGCACACTTCCCCATTTGCTGTATCGCATAGCACTCTGATATGCAGGGTTATCAAAGGTTAAATCTTCTTTAATCTTAGATATCTGTTCAAAGGTCAAGCCTCTAAACAACTTTTGCCCTTGCTTCTCTTCATAAGTTACCATTTATATCTCCTCTAAACTTATTAACTAATTCCCAAAACGCCTGTACTTCTTTACTATTTAATTTAAAAAAGTTTAATGTGATATGCGGTATTCCTGCATCGTCTAAATAAGCAATCTCAATATGATTATCCTTTTTAATGACAATCCGCTCATCTGAATTAACACCCACTAACATTTTAATGTCCCTCCAAATCACCATCTAAGGCAACTATTGTCCTATCCATATTTGCTCCGTGAACTTTTCGGTAAATGTCGCATTCATCTGCATCATATAATCCACCCGTATCTGTTACAAATACCAATTCACTGTCTGCGGAGCTACCTTTTAACAGTATCTCACAAAACTCTGCTACTTTCATTTTATTCCTCCTTACATTTCTGTTCCAATGCTTGTAAATGCCACCTATCAGGCATATCTAGCATTAATACACAATCAGCGTATTCATTCGATAACACACACTCAGAGCAATCATTAGTATTAATACATGTATTGTGTATTAGCTTAACTGCCTCCAAAACCGTAGACCTCTCCTGTTCGGGCAACTTAGACTCCTTGTTTACATTATCCTCCAAAGATATGTAAGAAGAAGTACAGTCACAACTAGTATCTTCTACTATTCTAAGTTTACCATTCTCGATAGAGACATAAGCATCCATTGGGTATCTCTGCAATTTTTTAATCAAATTCTGTAGTCTCATTATTAGAACCCCTTTCATTTTTAAACTATGGTTATTATAACATACTTCACAGCATCTGTCAAGCATAAAAATAAGGGGTACAAAAGTACCCCTAAATTACCATCTTGATGTATAACCTCTTGCATCTAAATGAATCCAATCCCCATAATAACCAATGCCTAGCTTATCTTTTAAGCCCCAAGCATCTGCGGCTACCAACACTGTATCTGCTAATGCTGTATCTGTATCGTCTTGTCCTGCTATATGTATGTCAGCAGCACAGCCTTGTGTATGCAAACTTCCTTCTTCACCGCCTACTAAAGCATTGATATATTTTGTGCGATAACCGCTTTTATATCCTGCATTTGTAGTATTAACTACCCAATTTGGATTCCAGTCTCTTAACATATCTAATATCTTAAAGAGATTCGCAGTCCTCTCATCATTTGTACAAAGTCTGCCATCTTCTGTCCAAGCAAATGGATTTTCACTGCGTTGTAAGCAGTCCCATTCATTTACTGTCCAATGTTTACTTTTATACATCACGTTTCACTTCCTTGCCTAAACAACCTTCTGGTGTATTATAACGAGAATTTATGTATTTATTACCAAGTTGTGCAAGTACCGCACCACCAGTAGCAAATGCAAATTCTGAATAATTACCCCAAGAATGTCCTTTTAATGCAAGAATACAAGAAAGCACTAAAAATGTTACATACCCAAGTGTAATTAGTACCCTTGTTAAACTGAGTATTCCACCCTCTTTAAAAATTTCTAACCAATTCTTCATACAATGCACTCCTTACTTTGAAAAGAAATTATGAATTAAACTTATAACTAAAGATATTACAGCAGTAAGAATAGACACTCCCTTATATAGAGTGCCTATCTTATCTTCCAATAATTTTGAAAAATCCAACTGTCTATCTCTATTAAGTTTACGTTCTTGGTCTAAGGATTCTCCTAAACCTTTCAAAGAGGCTTCAAGAAAGGCGATATTCTTACCTTGCAGTTCGAGCTTTTCTCTAACTATATCAATTTCTTTCATATCCCTTTCTTGACTATGCTTAATCTCAGCACAGTTGCTAGTGGACTCTAACAAGGCTTCTAGTAACTTATCCTCTTTATCCATTCAATCACCCTTCTACGCAATTTTTACAGCAGTGAAAGAAGTGCTTGTTACCGTTCCTGCGGCAGTTAACTGTACTTGTAGTGAAGCTACATTGTTAATAGCTTTGCAAGAAGGTAGAACCGTAATCAAAGTGGTAAAACTTGCAGGGAATGTAGTAGCTGCTGCACCTGTTGCTGCTGCACTAGCACCTGGGACTGCTACACCATTCTTAACCAGTTGCAGTGAGATTTCCCCCGCCGCAGTAGGTGTAACATTCGCATTAACAGTGACTAAGTAAGTTCCTGCTTTACGTAAAGTAATTGTATTACTGCCCGCTGTAAACAAGATGCCTTGATTGCAACAACTATTGCAACCGCTTACAGCTTTTGTGTCATATACTAAATACCCATCAGCTACCACTGTCTGAGCGACAGAGTTTATAGCATTTAAGTAAGCCATTTTCTATTCCTCCTTTAAAGAGGGTTAATGCACATTTTTATAAGAGTTGCCTTTAAGAATTTGTTGAATAGTACCACAACATACATTATACTTCTTGGAAAAATTTAACATTCCTGCACCACGTTTTCCTTTTACACAATTTACCTTAATATCCATTACCTGTTCATAAGTAAGTTTAGAATGTGGGTGTTCAAATTCCGTAGGTACTAAGCAATGTGCTCTCACGTGCCTTTGATTTTCTAAATTTGTACACCACTCTAAATTCTCAACATGGTTGTTTGATTTATCACAATCAATGTGGTTTACCTGTGGTAAATTGTCGGGATTAGGAATAAATGCTTCTGCTACAAGTCTGTGTACTAAATATGTTTTAACTTTTCCCAAATATGTTAGTTGCACCCTTAAATAACCTTTTTTGTTACAATACGGCTTTAAAAAGTGTTCCTTATAGTAACAGGGGAGTTGTGTAGGTGTCTTACCTAAATAGGCACACCTTTTAACAACCCCAGTGTCACTTATTTCATAAATTCCTTCAAATTCTTTAATACTTCTCCATTCCATAAAATCACCTCAATGTTATAATATATCAAAGTATATTATAACATGAAGTAATTAAAATTGCAATACCCTATTTAATCAATTATTGCACCCACAACCATAAGCACATCCATTTACAGGACTCTGATATGGAGAGCATGTTATAAATGCAGGAATAGGTGTAGGTCTAAGTGTACCAATTAAGGCTGCACTTTGAGCTTGTTGACTCAGCTGGAAATTAGTAGTCTGCAATTCTCTATCTCTGTCAGCAAGTTTATCACGCAGTTCTTGAATGGTATTAGCTACCATTACTGCACGTGTCTTTTCACCATCCGCGTTAATCGCGTTCACAATTTCACAAGTATTCTTATAGTTTTCAGCTCTTACAGAATCAATATTTCTATTGGTTTCACAGCCTACATTTGCGATATTTTTCTGGGTTTCACAGCAACAACTTTGTTGTGCAAAGCGGTTTTCTGCAATTTGATTACCTAATTGATAACCATTAGCCATTAAATCACGCTGTACTCCATTGAAACCGTTTAACATAGTTGTGTTCTGTGCATAAAAGCCGTCGCACAAACCATTTTGAATACCTGCTATACCTCTTTGAATAGATTGGTTATCAAAACCAGATTGCAAGTCGCTTCTAGTTAAAGCTTCGTTTAAACCTTTGTTATTTCCGAAGCCATTTCCCCAACCGCCCATTAAGGCAAAAATAACAATAATCCACATGAACCACATACCACAACCATTACCCCAATCGTTGTCATATCCACGGTTCATATTCATTACAGGAACAACACCAGTACCTTCCATAGTAAGTACCTCCTATATTGATTTATTTTCAGCCCAATCTTTTAGTCCGCGCGTCTACTAAAATCTTAGGTTAAATTGTGAAAGAAAATTATTTAAATCATTATCGCTCATACCTTTTGTATGTGCAATATTTCTAACTATTTGTTGCAACTGTTCAGGGCTTTTCCCCTGTCCCATTTGCATGGCTTGGTTAAATAGGGGATTGCCACCAAACATTTGCTGCATTAACTGCATGGGATTTTGTGACCCCTGTACCATTCCCATTAACTGCATCGGATTCATCATTTAGTAGCTCCCCCTTCCAACCTATTCAAGCTATCCTTTAATTCTGCAACTTCATTTAGCAACACCTCTAAGTCGTCTTTAGTTGCAAAATTTGCAGGGCTTATTTCCCTTGGTTCATCCTTACTTAAAATAAATACTTTATAATCAACTTTACCCTCATTTGTAAACTGTTTTGTATAAATTCTGTCCTGCTGTGTATCTACAAAAACATTGAGGCTTCCATCATAATCTACAGCGGCAGATTTAACCTCATCAAAACTTGCTACAAATGCGATTTTTGGCATTTGAGGTTTATTTAGGGGCATTACTTGCTGTCCTTGCTGTCCCTGCTGAAAACCCTGTTGCCCAGATTGATTCATATTAAAATATGGGTAATTCATATTATAACCTTGTCCAAAATAATTACCATTAGGATACATTTCACACCCCTCCTCAACTTACATTTTAATTATAACACATATTTTAAAGGGTGAATAACTAACATTTAATAATCTGATAATACAATATTAACCAACTTTTTAATATCATCTGGTAATATTTCAAAATCTCGTTGCATTATAGAAAGCATTTCATGTCTTGCAAAACTAAGGTAATTATTAAGAGAGTCGAAGGACATTCCCACATCCTCTGCTATATCATAAATACTTTGTTCTTCAATGTACCTCAAATATAATACTCTTTCAACACGTTTATGTAAACCAAGCGCGGGTATTAAAGGTTTAAGTACATTCTTTGACATTTTATTTAATCTATTTGCAAAATTTCTTCCATCCATTAGTCCACCCTCTCAATATTGCACATTTAATATTATAGCGTTCAATTCTTCCTCTGTCTGCGCCTTTTCCACAGCTTCTTTAGCTTTTCTATAAGCCACATGAAGCGCGTTAGAGCGTGCTGCTACTAATGCCACCACAGATTTTAAATCCGTAGCAGTTACTGTTACATCTTTATTATCAGCAGTAGTCCATTCTATACTTGCAGTATCTCCTTGTACCTCTAAAGCTATTATAGCCGCGTTTATTCTCTCCCTAGCTTTGCTATCATAATCAAATAAGCTACCATTATATTCAACGGGTTCTACTTCTTTTGTATCGCGTTCTTCTTTTAGAGAGCTTATTTTAATTTGTTTTAGTTGTTCCGGACTAGGTTTTGGAATTTCTACCACTTCATAATAATCGCCTCTATCTACAATGGTTGCACTATTTTCATTACACCATATTGCACAATCAGTATAATTATCTAAGCTATCCTTATATATCTTTGTACCCAACATTTTATATCACGCTCCTTGACCACAAGCATAATAAGTAGCTTTATATTTTTCATTATTATCTCCAAAGTCATAACCAAATAAATGAAACCGTGTTGCTGTAATTGCTTGCGGAAAAACTTCACGATAAGAAACATTAGCAGCATCATTTGCATAATTAGGTGTAGAATAAACCCCTAAGTACGTAACATAACATCTTGTAGGCATAGAAGCAAATGGTTTTAAGAAAGTAATTGTATTTGTATAATTCCTTGGGGGAACAAATTGACCACCTTGTTCTAGCCATCCGCTTTTCCACTTTCTCCACCAATTAGTACCATTTATATATTTCTCTACCACAAAATCATACCCATTGTAAGTATCTTCCATAGCAGACATTCTAGTTTCAACAGTTGTTAATCCAGTGGCAATATTGGCAACGTCTGTACTACCTATGTTTGTTACTGTTCCATAAGCTATTACACACCATAAACCCACTATTGAAGGTGGTTGTACAGTATCAGATGCACCATAAATTGTATTAGATTTAGAAGCATCAAAACTTAAAGAGTCATATGCAGTAGTACCCCCCGCCCAATATAATTTATTCCTAAGGCTTGATTCACGGTAAAAAGCACTTGTAGGGTTGTAATTACCCGACATTTCAACTGCGTAACCTGTTTGACCTGTTATATTAGGTAGTGCTGCGTCAAGATACGTTCCCACCTCGTCCATGCTTTTACTGCCTTTTATATATGTCTGCAAACTAGGTACACGGAACGTGGTACTTCCATCACCTTTACTGTAAAAGGGCACGTTACCTCCATTATTAACCGCAATTTCCTGCCACTCGGATTCAGTCTTTAAATAACCTGTCTGTTTCTGTACCCATTCCCAAAGGTCTGGATATGCTGCTCTACTATAAAGACCTCCTTGTAGCGGCAAACTTCCTGCGGGTATATTTGGATTCATTGTAAAATACTCAAATCCTACTGGCAAGCCTGTTTCTTTTAAGTCAAGCTGTAACCATTGTACTGTATTATCTACTACCATTATTGTTCACCCCTTAGAATCTTTTCTACTTCTTCTACTGTATAGCCAATTTCTGCCGCCTTACTTATTTCTCTCAACTCAAAGCGGTAAAACACTCCTTCTTCAGCTGAGGGTTCTATTTTATGGGTAGCATCCTCTTTTTTATCCTTAGTTTCTTCAACGAAGAACCATTCCTTACGAGGTAAAAGACTTTCAAAATCTTCTTGCCAATCACTTTTAGGGAAATGCGTTCTCACGTACTCATAATCTTCTTTTGTGCTTAAATTTTTTGGATAACCTACCATACTAATCCTCCTTTTTAATTCCCTTTCCAATTCTTCAATTTTTATCTGTAGTCTAAAGTTATAACTTTTAGCATACCTTAAATACCCCATTCTGCTTCCCACTTTAGAAAGCATTTGTTCATAGTTCCCATAAGATAGCTCTTTCCATAATGCTTTTATTTGTTTATGAACTCTTTTTGCTGTCCTCTTACGCAAAAGAATCTTACCATTAGGAAATGCTTTATAGCCTAAGAAATCCACGCCACACTTTGTAGGAAATACTCTACACTTACTCATTTTTAATTTTAGCTTTTCCCTGCAAAAACTCTCTATCTCCACAGCTACACTATGTAGCCACTTCTTATCGTTACTATAAATAACAAAGTCGTCGCAATATCTTACATATACTTTTGCGTGGAAATGGTACTTAATAAAAGTATCTAAAGGGTTCATATAGAGGTTTCCGAACCATTGTGAAGGATAATTACCAATAGGTACACCGAAATCTCCTTCTGGGAACTCTTCTTTTAATGTTTGAAGCTTCTGCTCCATTATATGTTTATCGCTTGCCTTACAGTGCTTTAAGAACTCTAAGTTCTTTTCCCGCACAGAAACACTATCTACTATTAAGTCAAGTAATTCTAATACATCTTTATCCCTAATTTTCCAACGAAAACTTTCTTTTAGTATTTCGTGGTTAAGACTTGGATAAAACTGACTCATATCGCATTTTAAGCAGTATTTGTACTTCTTTACGTATATAGTGCTCTTTAACATTCCTTTATGCTGCCCCTTACCCTTCCTGCATGAATAAGTGTCATAAATAAACCTATTGTCCCATATAGGCTCTAATACCCTCATTATGCAGTGAAATATTATATTATCTGGATAAAAGGGCAATATATAAATAAGCCTTAGCTTAGGCTCATAAATTGCCTTTATAAAATACTCAGAAACTTTATATTCCTTGTTTACTAACAATTTGTGAATCTTTTCTACATATTCATCTATATTATTGAGTACCTTCATTACCGCAGGTCGCTTTCTCTTATGTTTTGCAGCCCTTAAAATACTCTCTTTAATATTTTCCTTGCCTATAATTTTGTTTCATAAATTTCCAATTCTTTTCAATTCTATCTCTCCTTTTATTTAAAGATACGGAGTTCTATAGAATGACGTTCGTTTACACTACTAGCCCTTCTATACTCCTGTTGTGTGTTTTTCTATACAGTATTTCTCTGCTAGAATGGATTGTGGTTCAGCCGAAGGAATAGCTCTCTCCGTATCGCAAGCGCTGCGACTGCCATAATTAGCATTGACATTAGCTGAGGCATTGTTGCAATTCACTGACTGCGAACTACAAGAACTGCTGTTATCCCAGTTACCGCCTAGTTTAGCTCTTTTAATCAACCACAGCCCAGTATATTCAAGGCTACTTCGTGTTCCTTAACAACTTCATGTAGCCGTATACCTAGTTCTAATAGAACTTTGCGACCTTCGGCTCGCAAGCGCCGCGACCGCCATAATTAGCATTGACAGCAGCCGAGGCAGCGTGGCAAGACACCGACCGCGAACCACAAGAACCGCCGCAACCCCAGTAACCGCCCAGTGAAGCCCTAAACAAAGTTTCATAAGTTTGTCCAATTAGTTCAGAATCAACAACTGAATTATATACTGAATTTGTCCATCTACTACCGCCTGCAAAGCCTAAGTCCTCAGCCCATTGCCACAAGAAACCGCAACCATCTTCACAACCATAATTACTTATCATTCTTCGACCTGCTGTGTCTACATTACCACCAGTAGTATTCGCGTCTTGCGAACCTTTAACATTGGTGCGTTCATTTGAGCCTTTCATTATTGCTTGAAATACTCTTCTTGGAGGCAGTCTTTTATTCAATTTTACAAGCTCATCTACAAAAAGCTCACCATGAAACTTTTTAGTAGAAGTTCCGTCTGCTGTAACACCTTTGTATACAGATACTAATTTGTTACCATTCCAACTGTTCAAATATATATCAACCCAAAAATCCACCTTATCGCAATATACCATTGCTTCGGGGGAACACCGTGGACGATGAATTAAATCCCATGCAGAAGCAGGAAGTATATCACCTGCTACATAACCACTCAAAGTATGTCCACTTATTGTACCAACATCCGCGCATAAGCAGTGGAAACCGCCAATCTTACGACTGTTTTCTGCGGTATACCCACTGGGTACTGTACTATTCAACGAAAGTACAAATATTGGCTCAGTGGATAGAGTGATAGGAGCACAAGCATAAATGTAAACATCTTTTGCTGCCAAACTTCCCAAAGATGTTGTACTTAATGTAGTCGCACTAGCGCTCTCGTAACCTTTATCCCCAATTCTCACACGCAACCCTTTAGGTATGGTTATAGATTTTTTTGAAACTGTGTACAAACTAGGGCGTGTGTAATATTCTGGTATTTGTGCTACATAGTCCAGTATATCAAATGGTTCTACCTCAGTAGTAGTTTCTGTTACTAGTTGTACAGCGTTTGAAGCAGTCTCTAAATCTGGTACTTTTGCTCCTGTTGTTCCCGCTTTCACACATTTTAATATAACACCTGTATTTCCTCTACCATACACATAACGTATATCCCCTTCTTGCACTGCTTCATTAGGCTTCCAGTATCCCGCACCTTCCTGTGTTACATCGGGTTTGGGGAGGGTTAGAGTTACATTACCATTACTATCTGCATTAATATTATTTACGGAACGTACTATATTTTTATTGCTCCATCTAAGGATACCAGAAGGACTACCATAAAAATATACTGAATGTGTTGAGTCTGCTGCTCTAAGTGCAAATTGTCCTATGTTTTCTGTAGAGTTGCCCCCATAAAGTCCTAAAGCTGCCCCTGTATCTACGTTATTGCCACCTCGTAAAATCAAATATGATGTATCAATGTCCCTTTTAATAATGTCAGGCGCCGTTACAATGTTTGTGGCATCCTTGCGCATACCGTCTGTTATTCCATACCCTGCTAAAGTAGTAGCTGTGTAAGCCACTTTCTGCCAATTAGACCATGCGTTTTGCACATCGCCACTAGAATAATAACTTCTTCTCCAACAGTTATTATAATCTTGATTCTTAGAGCTTCTATTATATTCACGCACTTCTTGGTAAACTATTTCACCCGTGCCCCATACCATTAAGCCAAAAGCAAATTCAGTAGGGCAGTTTAACATAGTGCTAGCGTCATTGTTAGAGCCACAGATGTAAAGCCCCTCACCCCTAATGTTGTTTAAGTCTGAGGCTTTAGCCAAATGAAAGGATTTATTAAATTTAGCATCTAATTTCTTCTGTGTTGCTGCATTATCTTCATTTAAGAACTGTGGGACTTGTGTATCAATTACTTCATCGCCTGTCCAGTTATGAAAGTTTGCCATTTACATTTCACCTTCTATTCTCCAAAACTCGTCGGCACATTCCTGCACCGCGCTAAAAAACTCCCTTATATAATCACATTGTACAAATTCTTCTTTGTTTTCTTTCTTATAGGCTATTGGACATATTGACCTGCACAAAGGGAGACATTCACATTCTGCGCAATTCATCGGCAGTAACTTTAGCCACTCCATTTCATGTGCTTTTAATATATCAGAGTAATCATCTTTAATATTTGCAACCACTTTATTATCATTATGGCATCTTATTATATTCCCTGCAAAATCTATGGATAAAGAGATACGCCCAGGTGCACAAGGGGGGAAGGGGGAAAGCATAAAAGTTTCTTTAGAGAAGTATTTCCCCCTTCTAAGCTTTGTTTTAAACCACCTACGTACATTAGCATCTCTTGTTTCTTTATAGTATTCAAATAAGTCTTTTACCGCTTTTCTTACTTCGCCTTTTCCAAAAGCGTATAAGTCTTTTGGTATATCCCATAATACATTTATAAAGCCTAGAGTTACCTCGGTATTTGGGAATTTTGACTCCAAGTATTTAAAAGCAGATACCATATCACAATTTAAGGCATTGTATACGCCATTTACTGTTCTTTTTTCTGCCAACAGGAAAGCCTCTACATTTCTCTCTAGCGGCATGGCGTTCCGTGCGGCTAGTGGGTTAGGGGCATCATAACTCATTATAACCCAGATATTATGTGCGTTGCAGTATCTCACAATCTCTTTTGTGAGTAGTAAGCCATTTGTGAAAATACGATATGAAATATTGCTTACACCAAATTTTTCAAGCTCCTCTATAAGTTTCTGTATAGTGCCCCAATAAAGTAATGGCTCACCACCCCAAAAATAGAGCCTGCCTCCACCATTTTTATCCCACTTTACTATAAAGTCTAGTACATCCTTGCTTAACTCAGTAGTGGGGGAGGCAACATTACCCTTAATAGGAGTTTGTGTACAATGTCTGCAAGACATATTACACGCACTGCCTAGCATCAGATAAAGTGCTTTTATGCCTTCCGTGGATACTAAATCACCTTCACAATGAATAACATCTCCATTAACAAATTTGTCACCCTCTTGAATGTCGACCCCTGTAATATCTACATAATCTCCTTCTCCAACCAAATCTTTAAACTCTTTTAATGTATTATTTGTTATAAATTTTGCCACCAATACACTATCTACTAATTTCCCAATGTGTAATACCATAATGCTACCGCTCCTGCACTTCCTGCTAAACCAATTCCGCCGCCTGCACCCGCGCTTCCAACAGCTATTCTCAATCTATCCCCTGCCTTAACGGGAACAGTGATAATATTAATGCCACCACTGCCCCCAGATACAGGGTAGACAACTTCATCTGTGTTTGAACAGCCTCCACCACTACCATAAGCACCTTTAGTAACTTCGGGGCGAACATCATATCCTTGAGTACCTGCTACTGAATACTCACCATCTACACCTTCTGGAGCGCCACCTTTACCAACTTGCTTTTCCTCAGTTTCGGTGTAGCTTCGCCTATTAGCATATGTACAAACTCTTTTATACTTTGCGCCACCGCCCCCAGATGCAATGATTACATCTGCTCCATTTAAAGAAACTTTAGAAGTTCCACCATCTGTTCCTTTAGCGTCTGCAATAACTTGTGTATGGGGGTATTGAACCCATCTTGTACTCATGCTCCCTCACCTCCGCTACCTTCTCCTTGGCTCGGGCCGCTACCATCGGTATCTTCTTTAGGAGTGTATCCATATCCTGCACCACCGCCACCACCACCAACAGTCACGATGGTAATGTTTTCCACACCTTTAGGAACTGTGAAATCATAAGTACCTGGACTTGAATATTGGACAAATTGCTGTCCAGACATTAACAAATAATTGTTCCAAGCATAACAAATAGTTAAATGATGGTCTTTACTAGAACCCTGTCCCAAAAGCCAAAGTTCCATTCGATGTGTTCCTGCATCTAATTCAATGTCACCATCATATAGAGTTTTCCAATTAATGCCCGCACTACGCCTAAAAGTTTTCTTAACAAGCAGGTTTCCATCTAAGTTTATCCATATATCACTACGTTGCCACTTATCAGAGCTGTATCCCCGACCAGTTTGTCCATAATTAACCATACTTTTATAATGAAACTTGGTTCTTCTAGGTGCTACAAAATAAAAAGTATCATATTTAGCAGTACGCTCGCCACCACCACCAAATTCTATCTTTACAGTCTTATCAAAATTTACGCCTTGAATACCTTGAACACTTTGCTCAACCACTCTATAAGACGTTCCGTCAATTTCTACCCAAAGTTGTGTTCCATACAAATCATCTGTAACGCCTAGAGGTGCGTACACAGTTGTGCCATTAGATAATTTAATTGGTAAAGACCTTCCTGTATAGCTACAAGTAGGCGTATCATATAAAGGGACTACTTTTTTATTATTACTACTTTGTATGTTTAAAACATGCTCTGTTACACCCATATTATTTCACCCACATTTTCGTACCATTAGGAAATACTATTTGTCCGCTTTCATTAAAACGGGCTAAATTACTTGGCAAAATGGTATCTGGAATAAGTGCTTTATCATTCAATATAGGTATCTCTTCCCTACCATAACCTATATTTAAAATACCATTAGGTATCTTACCATCTGAATTCACCATCACAACCTGTCCTGCCTTAACCCCTGTATCAATAAGGCTTGTTGCTATCTTATCATTATCTCCCACCATTACCAGTTGCCCGTTTTGTGTGCCTGTATACATAAGACTCATTTTAATCTTATTTGTAGCAGCATCTATTATATCATCCACCCTACTAAGAGGGATATGGAATGTATCCACATACTCCTTATTAACAAGTGTTAATGTTAAATCTGCTACCTTTATCCATAAGTTATACTCCACATTAGATAAGATATAAAGACTCATTGTATCTGTTCTAAAACAAGGCTGTCCCAAAACTAAATTATCTTGGGGAAAACTTGTACCACTATGTTGTGATTGGACACTTTCAAAATTCTTATTTATAGGGTCTAAAGAGTTTGCAAGTGTTTCAGTTTCTTTTATTTTTCTTAATCTCTGCATTATCTCACCTCAATATCCACGGGCTGCATAAGTTATTGTCCCCTCAACATAGCCACCGTCTTCATTTTTCATAAACACCATAAAACCTTTTGTAGTAACATTGTAAGCCAACACTAAAGGTGTTGCACCTGTGCCACTGTAACTCTTAATAGATATATTCATTTCTGGTACAATATGGAAAGTCCTATCCTCAGGAAAGTGTACCTCCTGTGGTTGATTACTCACTGTTAATTCTACCGTACCTTGAGCCAAAAGGTCTGGTACATCTACTTTATGTGTATACACCCTTGCATTAGGTCTATCTGCATTAAGACTAGCTTGCATTACATACTTACATAATGCTTTTTGATATATATAATCACCTGTAATCATTTTCTTCCACTTACTATAACCAAAAGGCGTAAATGTTTCATCAAAGTTTGTTTCATTCAAAACCTTGTCATAGAAGCGTAAGTCACTTAATACTTGTTGTGCATTATTTATTTTTAATACACCAATTCCAAGTATCTCTTTAAAGGGCTTTATAGTTTTCTTATTATGTGCCACTTGTAGCCCTAATGATGTGCTAAATTTTCTGAAATAAGCATTTACAGTTGTATAAGCGCCTGTAAAACCTAAACCTGCCTTAAAGGTTCTGTAAAAATCATTTTTAGTAACTGGGCCTACTTTAATTCCCAATGTAGCACTAAATGCTTTGCTTGACTTTTTAGTTATCTGTTGCTGTATTCCTAGACCTACATTATAAAAACGTTTATAATTACACTTGCGTGTAGCCTCTAAGTCGAAACCTAGTGAATCTTTCCAGTCTACAAAGTAAACTGTTCCTTGCAAATCTCTTAAACGTTTTCCTTTAAAATAGCTGAGAGGAAATGGGGCTTCTTTTAATTTTAAGCTTCGAACTTCCTCTCTAACCGTAAAACTCATACTACTGATACTTCTTTCAAAATAATTTCAAAAGTCATTGCATAAGTATCTACATCTTCTTTATTAATTACTGGATATACAACTCTATCAAATAAAATATTGTCCCCTGTAAAAATACCTGCTTCCACCAAAGCGCCTGTTGCCTCCCCAGCACCAAAAACTGTCTGGAATACAAGAGAAGTAGTTCCCGTTGTATGAGTGTAGGTGCAAGCCTTTTTAAGTTTAAGTGCTTTCAAATTTGTATCTCCCTTAGCTGGGGCAGTATTATTAGTTCCTACACCAATTTGATTAATAGGTTTTGGTCTTGTTGTTGAACCTAAGCAGTTACTTACAAAATCAAATCCCGCACTTGTAATCAAATTATGTTTTACAAACTTTTGTTTAATATTATTATTCTCGTCATACAGTACCCCTGTAACAACAACTGTCATTTCTGTATTCATTTAATCCTCTCCTATTCCCTATTAAAATCACCGTACAAAGCTACTTGTGTGTACCGCTTCATTGTAGAAGTTTTCCTTCTATTTATAACGTAGGAGTCATAACCCACGTCATATATAACGAATGTAAAGTACCCCGAGCCTTGTGAAATCATAAAATATAGGTAATCACCTTTTCCAGAAAAATCTTTTAACTCATATTCTCTACCATCTGAAAAAGTACATACAAACATATCATCGTCTTCTCTATAATGAAGCCATAGGTAATCACCTAAGTCATTCCTTAAAGTAAGAATTGAGTAATTATTTACACTGTCAAAGGGCACATAAAGATTAAAACTGAATGAAAAAGCATCATCAATAGGCAAATTTTTCCATTTTGGACGACACTTTCCATCCAACACAAGCCCTTTTTCAAATCTTCCTACGCCATAAGTAGGAGTACCAACAATTCCTACAGGTTTTTTACCACTGTCTGAAACAAGTGTTTCATTCAATGACATTCTTTCAACTACATCCTCTTTACTTGCTTCATTATATACTGCAATTTCCGTCCATGAATTGTATATATCATCTATGCCTAATGGAAACCAAGTTCTTCGTTTAGCGTTCCCACTCGCCCATGTAAAATGAGCATCCTTCCACACAAGCTCTAACTCCGCGTTTACTGGCTTGATAGTTTTCTCTGTCCAGTTTCTTGCGCAATACTCTTGGTCTAACTCCATAGGATATATATAATCCCCATAAACCTTGCCTGCATCTAATTGTATACCACCTGCATTTACGTGCATGTTATATTTCTTACCACTCCAACCATCTGCTACTGCATCATATTCTAAAATCATATTCCTATTAGGTATAGAAGCTACACTTAATTGACAGTATGCAGGGTTTACACTAGGAACACCATATTCAGTATACGCTTTCATCCAAAAAGTAGTGCTTGTTGCTTGTGCATATGGGTAACTAAAGAAATGTCCAGAACTTGTTGCTAAGGTGTTACCATATTCCCAGTTCTCACCCTCTTTAAGTACATAGTAAGAAGCTCCTTCCACTAAATTCCAATGAAACTCTATGTTACGTTCATTCTGTACACAGTCAAAACCATTTACGTCTGAGGGGCATAAAATCTCTAAAAGGAGTCTTGCAGGTGTGGAACGATTACCTGCTGTATCAACAGCTACTAAATAAAAAGTATATTCACCAACGTTTGCAGGATAGTAATAAGATGTTCCGTATACCTGTGCTATTTTACCTTCTTCTGAGACAGAACCTAAATACAGCAAATAATAATCTACGTCCTTTTCCCCAGCGTCCCAATAAAGTTTAAAACCTCCTGCCACCTCTTCACCGTGAAAATTAGAAGGCATAGTAGGAACTGCATTTTTACCTGTAATGTAAATCTCTGGGGAATAAGTATAAGCTGAAAATTTACCATACTTACTCATATTCTGAAACCTGAAAATATAAGTTTCAAATATTTCCATATTCTCTATAACAGCCCTGTAAGTACCATCATCAAATGTTCCACCAAAAAGCCACTTATCTGAATCCTTCTTACGATACGAAACATTAAAACTCTTATTATAAGTCCAATCTGTGTAAATTACATCTAACATTATATTACTAACCACTGTTTTATCTGGCAATATATAATAATCTTGTTCATTTCCTACATATACTATTTCTGGAGGCGTTTGTTGCGGGTCAGCTAACTCTGTAACATTTATTACAGGGTCACTTGCTCCACGTTGCTCACTATAAATAGATTCATTATACTCTCTACACGTAAGCTTTATACTTTCATTTTGCTCATCTTCAATTTTTATTATTCTAAATTTTTTCTTTTGAAATTCTGTTACATAATCTGTAACTTCTATTACATCGCCAACAGTTCTATTTAAAGCACGTCTATCTGTTTTAAAAGAAATGTAAGTTTGACAAGTCAGTGCTTGATTTAGATAAAACCATGCTAATCTACTTGCCTGGTCAAAAGTTGTTACACCCATTAGCTCCAAAGTTTCAACCATTGGCTGTTTTCTTAAATAGCTATCAGGGCTTAAAGAAGCTTCTGCGTTTACTTTTACCCACTCATTTTTAGGGTCAATATAAGTAATTCTATAAATATCTGGGACTTCTGACAAAGGACTAAACCATATACTCAAATCGTGTATGTCATTCGGAGTATATGATTGAACTACTTCATCTGCCTTTTCTACAAACAAGCTATATTTGCCTGCTCTATATATAAGTAAAGAACGGCAACAATTTAACATATACTGTATCCACTCTAAACGGCTTCTTTGTTCATCTAAAGCCAGATTTAATGTATAATTCTTTTCTTTAAAGAACTTAGCGCCGTCTATAAAACTTTGAATATCAATCTCATCAAGGCTCATTCCGCACCCATTGTAGCGTGTCATAAAGTCTAAAACGCACCATGCAGGATTATCTGTCCATTCCTCTCGATACTGTGTCAAATCATTTGCATTTTCGTATATCTTTACAATAGAGCCATCTACTAAACAAGTAACATTGAAACTACTACTTAAATTTTCATTTGCCTTTGCTTGTAAAGCTATGTATGCCAAATACTTTAACCCGCCAACTAACATTGCTTTATCTTCTTGTGTATCTCCGATTACACGGCTGTCTATTTCTTGTACACCGTCACCGTAATAGTAGTCATAGCTAACGCCCTTATATTTACTGCTATTTGCGTCTAAATCGTCAAATTGCAAGTCCCTTATACCCTTAATCTTACCGTCCGCAACAGATACTAATTTATAGAGCACTTTTTTATCATCGCTCAACCTAGAATAAATCATGTTTCCCGCAGTTTTTACAGTGCCATATATAATAGGTACTGGGTCTGTGGTGCTCACGTTGGTAGTCAGTGCGCCCTCACCGTATGTATAAGAAGCCTTTTTCTTAGACAATTTCTTTTGCTGTCTAAGGCTTACAAACATACTAATAAGGGCAATACCAATGCCTATCCAACCTAATGTTGCTGATGCACTTGACACCTAAATACCCCCTTTATCCTGCCATGTGAAAAATTTTCAAGTCTTGTAATCTCTGTGTCTATATGTAAAGTGCAATGTATTAATTTACCGTCTCCTAAATACACCGCTAAATGCCACTGATTCATAGGCAACTTTATAACCAAAACGTCCCCATAAACGGCATCTTCTAAATCAACTTCTTTAAAATGACTTTTAAAATGCTTCAACATATTGGCATCTTCACTTACTGGATACCTGTATGATTCAATATGCTCAAACTCTGGGTGAATTTGATAAAAAGGGGCAAGGCATCCCCAAGCGTATCCGTCCTTTTCTTGTACAAAAGGTAATCCTATGTAATCTTTTACATTTTCTCTGGGAATCATCCTGCCCCTCCTTTAATGTTTAACTAAATATTCTCTTGGTACGGCAACATACCCTCCAAAATTTAACACATTACCACGCTGTATGCAATCATTTAAAGTTTTTCCGCATGAATAATAAACTGTACTTTTTGCCCTACACCTAGCGTCTTTGTAAATAAACTGACAGTTCGGGTCGTAGGTCATTAAAGGCGCTTCTTGGTCGTAGTCACCTAATACCCTAACAACCTCCATTTCAAAACTTGTGGCTGACATTTTAATTTCATCTAAAATGCCACTATACATAGGTACTGGCTCATCTTCTGGATACTCTGGAAACCACTCATAAAGTGTACACCGTTTTCCCAAAAATTCATTACCATGATTCGCTACAATCGCTGCCCATTCTTGCCAGTGATTAGAAAGTGTTAAAGAAACGCTGTCAATAGAGTTATCTGAGTTCTCCTGCCTACTACCTCTCTCAATTTGTGTAGATAAGTAAGTATTTCCACAAATCTCAAAAGATTCTAAACTTTCATCTGCTATAAATCTATAGATGTTATCTTTATCATACTCAATAACTACTAATAGGCGCGTTTCTATCTCGCTTTGTGCTAAATATTTAGCAATGTCTTGTTTAATACCTACTGTCATTATGAACCATTCCTTACTTCTATTAAATTTATAGAGACTTCTCTATACCCCATATAATTCATGGTAAATTGTATGGAGTCACTATCGAATCTAACATAATACCAATTATCGTCGCCACCATTATCCGTGCCATCGTCTGCATAAATCCTTGCCCACTTAAATTTAAAAGCTCTATATCTGCCCTTCACTTGCTTGAAAAAGTCCTCTAATTTTCTACCACCCGCAGGTGTCTTTTGAAATTTCAGAGTCCACGTTCTTCTAGGTTCAGACCATTGCGCCCTGCGCTGTTCATTACCTGTCCACTTTTCATCAACAAGTGTATTAAATTCAAGAGTGTAGGAGTATAACTGTAAAGCAGTTATACCCCAAACTTCTAAATTGCCAGCAGCTTTATAATCAGTATTTGTAGTTATATCTAAACCTAACATTATGTAACACCTCTAATTGCTGTCCGCATACTTGTATTTTTCTGAATATCATTTATTAACTTACTCTTAAAGTTCTCATATTGCTTATTAAACAGCTTCATATTAGTCTCTGGGTCAAGTGACTGGAATGTCATATTCATAGTAACCCCTACTGTTGAGGGCAATTCGTTTGCCTGTTGCATAGGCGTTGTATTCTCTAGCTGACTATCCTCCGTTCTTACTTCGCCACCATCTGCGTATTTAAAACGTGGAAGTCTACCACTACGAATTGTTCTTCCGTCACCAACACTGTTTAAGCGGTCAAGGAAATTTGTACCTAAAGCTTTAGCTGAACTTGCCTTTATTACATATTCCCCATTCGACAGCCTAGCAGGAATACTATCACTTGTACCTGTACCTGCTCCACTAACAGCACCACCATCCGCAAATGCCCAAAGCTTAGCCGCCTTACCAATCTGCATAATCATCATCACAGTTTGTAAAACTATTCCGAATTTTCCAAGGCTACCACTTACAGCAGTTATAGCTGCCATTAAAGCAGGCATTGCACTATTTCCTGTGGATTTAGTAACACTGCTTAAATCATCAGTAGCACCAGTGCTTATCCTAGTAGCCGCTGTATCTGCTGTGATAGCACCTGTCGCAGAAATAACACCTTTATCAAATCTCTCTAAACTCTTAACAGAGTTAGATAAATCTGGAATTGCTACACCACTAAGGACAGAGCTTCCCATTCCAAAAGACGCGCTTTCGGTGTTATGTTGTCCCACTACACTTCCTACAACACCGCCGATACTTGTTGCATCACCAACACCAATACTTGTTACACCTGCTTTTACCAAAATTTCCTGTATAACAGAATTTAAGGCTTGGAAAGAGGGTATTAACTGTCCATTAAGTTCCTGCTGTAAAGTAAGTCCTGCATCTGTAACGTCTTGCTGGAACTTTGACATATCAACTGTAACACGTGAGTCAACATTTGTTACAACATCTGCATCCAAAGTATTTCTTCCAGAAATACTGTCAAAGATGTTACCAAACAACTCATCAAAAGCTGTATCAAACATCTTCTTAGTAAAGGTCTGTAAGAAAGTATTTGCAAAATCTTGTAAAGCGTCTTTTGCTGATTTTTCTCCCCAGTAAATGCTTTGAAAAGCATCTGATAAACCACTAACTAAGTTATCCTTAATTAGTGATTCTAATGGATGTACTTCGTCCATCAAATCTTTGATAGCTTGTTTAGCATCTACAATGTTTTGCAACATTTTACTTTTTGTTTCTTCGTCATTTGCGGCCTTTAATTCAGCAGTGTAATTAGCAATCGCAGTTCTATACTGGTCTATTACAGACTGCATATCAGAATGGCTTCTAATCCATAGGTCGCTTTCTTTTTGGAAATCACTATGAACCCCTGTTGAAAGCTGGTAATCAAGGTTTGCAGACTGTGCTTGAAGCCCTGCATTCTGCGCACGAGCAATAGATTCTTGTGCGTCACGCTCTAATTTTCGTAAGTATACTATCTGCTCTAATTGCTGTTTAGCAACTTGCATTTTGCTTATTAAGGTACTCCAAGCTTTTATATCACTCGCGCTACCCTCTTCTTGTGCCTTTGCTAAACCTTTTTGTGCAGTTTCAAGCTCTGCATATACTCTTGAAAAATCTGCTGCATACTCTTTAACTAAGTTAGTCTTAAAGGCTTCATCCGACACACCAACTATATCTTCATACTTGCCTTTTATATCGTCTAATCTATCATACAGTTCTTTATACTTATCTTTTAAATCATTTACATATTCTATATATTTTGTAATAGCAGACTCTTTAAGCTCACCTATCTTATTGGTAAATGATTCTACATCAGAATCCTGCCCTAAAGATTTTGCAATCTCTCTACGCTTTTCATAGTTCTTAATTTCTGCTTCTATTATATCAGAGTCATATTTAAACTTAGTCTGCATATAATCTTGTGTAGAAGTTAAGTCAAATTTATAAGCACTTTCAAGTTGTAATTGTTGTTGCTTAATTGCTTCTTTTTCCGCTTTTAAAGCAGTTTCTAAAACTTTATAGGCGTTTTTAGCTTGATTTCTAGCTGCCCTATCTGCGGCGTTCTTTGCTTTAGTATCTTCAATACTTCCCAATCCAAAATCTTTTGGTTTTAAAGAAGATGCTTGCTTATTTTTTTCTTCCGAAACTTTATTAACCCAATCCTCTTCTGAAGGTGCAATCAAATTCTTAGTACGCTCGCCCTCATGTATACCGAACATTTTTTTATAACGTTCAACCATACGTTTTTGAGTATCCTTATCATCTGCATATTTATCTTTAATTGCTTGTATATCTTTTAGATAATCACCCTCACGCTTAGCAACATTACCATCCCAAGCAGACTCTTTACGACGTTGCATTTCAGCATCGCTAATATCGTTGACTTTTTGATATATCCAAGTAGTAAGTTCTCCAACGGATAATCCTATACCAATAGCACCTGCAATATTTCCTATTACAGTCAATGCTATTCCCAAAGCATTGCAAGCCTTTACAGCATCGTAAATTTTAGGAATTAAAGTACCTTCAAGTAGACTTCCAATATTCCCAAGTACCGTTAATGCGATTCCTGCCTTTTCAGCCATATCGCCTAACTCATGTACTAGACCATCGCTTTCGTTCGTAGTCATTCCTATTAATAGTCCTACACTTGTTAAGCCATCCCCTAGCATACCCATTCCATTTATAACTTTAGATGTTGCGCCTGCAAACTTTTCAAAAGCAATCTTGTTACCCTCTGCTTGCAGTTTTTGAGCTAAAAGCTTTTCAGTAGTAGTAACAACTTCCTTAGACATTTGTATCTGTCCTTTAGCTGCTAACTCTGCTGCGGCATTTGCCATTTTCGCGGCTTCTTGTGCGGAAGCCCCTAAAGCTTTATATCGTTCCTCTACTGTGCGCAGTTCTCTTGCCCATAAAATTGTATCTGGATTTAAATGCTTTCTACCACTACTCTCAACTTGGTCTATTAAATTGCTTGTACGAGATTGTGTATTTTTTGTATCTACTTTTACGTTATATTTATCAATAGCTGCTTTATTATACTCCATTGCAGCAGCTTTTGCACGCTCATATTCTGATGTAACATTTTTAAGCTCATTAGAAACTTTTGATTCACCCTGCGCAACACCCACCAATGAACTAGAGAATGCTGTTAGTTCCAAAATTCTCTTTGTAAGATTCCATGTTGCCCATATAGTTACTACTTGTGAAAAGTTTTCAATGACGAACTTTAAAGCAGGTACTAATAGGTTTAGAAATAGCTCACCAATAGGTTCTACTACCTCATAAATCTTTTTTAATTGCTTCCAAAATATTAGGGCATAATCACCTACGGTTTTCCACATTTCAATGAACTCTGGCTTTATTTTAAAATCATCCGTAAATAGATATTCACGCACACTTGAAAGTACATTTTTAACCTCTTCACGTAAAGATTTTAACCCCTCAGCCTGTGCCAAAGTGTACCCTTCACGTACCTGTGCAAACATACCCTCTAAAGTATTGCCATACTCTGTGGAAGATTGTTTAAAGCCCTCTAAACGTTTCATTAAGAATTTAAATAAACCCTCACTACTTTGTTTAGCAGCTTTAATATCCTTATCAGTTAAACCTAAAGCTGTTGCTAAAGTTGAACTTGCCGCTTGAATGCCACCCTGCACTAAATCACGTAATTCCTGTACAAGCTGTCTACCATCAAGTCCCATTGATTTAACAGCATTTACACCTGTAACGGTAAATTGCTTAATTTCGTCAATGTTCATTCCTGCCCCTAAACCTGGGCCAAGCAAAGCTCTAAATGTAGTAACAAGCTCCTCACTTGTTGCCGCTGTTTTTGCAGCTTCTACATTTAAGTCTGAGATTATAGATTTAGAAATGCCCATTGCTTGATTCCACTCTAAGTTCTTACCATTTAATTGTGTCATTGAACTTAGAATACCAGACATACCAACTTGCTCAGTTTCCATCTGCTGTGCAAACTGCCACCCAGGTGAAACCATAGATGCTAAAGCACCTGCTATCTGCTGTAAGCCACTTTCAAGAATAAATACTTGGAAAGACAGTTTACTAAACATTTGCCAACCTTTTGACAAGCTACTAAAAAGTGTATCTGATTGTTGTGTAGCCTGTTTAAGCCCCGCACTTAATCCTGCGGTATAAGAAGATGCTTTAGCCACTTGATTAAAAGCACCTGTATCAAAGTCTATTGTGGACTTTGTAGATGTTTTAGGCATCTTTATACTAGAAATTGAACCTACCCTACTTACTTTTGCTTGTGTTGCTTCTGCTTGTTTTTGCAGGGCTAACAAGCTTGTTATCATTTCAGCGGTGCTACCTTTCATCTCTGCTGAAACCTTTTTAGGCTTAGGAGCTATTCTATCCAATGTTGTAGAAATTTTATTTAGAGCACTTGTAATGTTCTTTGCAGAAGTTTCTGCATTAGCAGACATTGCATTTATTGCCTTTATAAAATTATTGCTCATTGTGTGCATACTCTCTGTTACTAAATAAGTGTTAGACCGAGTAGCATCATAAAGCTTATGAGTTACTTTTATTTGCCCCTGTATTGCAGTTTCTAAAGTCTTTGTCTGCGCACCTAAACTTTTAGTTAGCAAGTTTCTTTGTGTTGCCATCTGCGCATTTATTTGGTTTGTTTGCGCTCTGATTGAAGCAACTACATTTTTGGCAGTCATTGCCACTTTTGTATCTATACTATTTAAAGATGAATTTACTTTTTTCTGCGATTTTTGGAATGAAGTAGAAAGCTGCTCTAATTGCTGGTCTGCCTTTGCCACGCCTTTTGTAAGGTTGCTAACATCTAAAGCTATACTAGCTGTTAGTTTACCTACATCTGCATTAGCCATCTTTTCTCCCTCCAATCAATTTAGGGCTATTTTATACCCCCGCCCCACTGTTTAAATAAATCTGGTGTCATTTTCGGCATATTCTTGACATCATTTTTTGCCTTATCTGGGTTCTCAACCTTTACATGGTAGTCCAATAAAGCAAATATTTTTGCAGGAGAGCTTTCCCAAAATTCTGTATCAGACATTTTTAAAACTCTCTTTGCAAAATAGTAAAAAGCTACCCAATCCCACGAATCATCCTCTTCGTGGGAAAGGGCTTTCTTTAGTTTTTTGAACTTTTAGTTTCTTTAACTTCTGGCATTACCTTAGTTAAAGCTTCATTAACCAAACTAATTACATCTGGAATGTTTCTAGGGGTTAAGTAACTCCCTAATTCTTTATCTGTCATTTTATCCTTACTGGACGCAAATCCTGCTTGTAAAATAGCTAAAACGTCAGCAAATCTAGGTGTTCCAGTAAGCGCATCAAAGGCTTTTTGCACACTTCCAAATTTATCTTCTAGCATTGCAAACGCATTGAAATCATAAACTAATTCATAATCTTTTTCTCCAATTTGAAGAATAGTTCCTTGTGGTTTTAATAAGCTTAATTTTGACATATTTATTACTCTCCTTTATGTATTAACATCCTAATTATATTATATCATATAATTAAGATTTTGTCAATACCCTTAAAAAATAAAATAAGGGTGTATAAAACACCCTTAAAAATTAATTATTAAGCACCAATAGCTGATGCAGTAGCGTTAAGTGTCATATCCATCCACTTTCCTGCACCGTTTGTAGGCATTGCTACACCGCTGAAAGAGCAGTCACCAAAATCACCACTTGAATCGTTAATGGTGAAATCTGGGGCTTCACTTAATCTACATTTATAAAGCACTACATGGGCATCTTTTACAGTGCCGTCTGTACTTGCGTAATCCCATTTACCTTCTAGTTTAAAGTAACCTGGAGTAGCATTTGCTGCTGTTATGCTATAAGTAACTTTTTCAGTTCCCTCTGTACCCTCGGTACTTACATTACCACCTAAGATACATTTTAGTCCACTATAACTTATTACACTGTTAGTAACAGTAAAGTTAATACTTGTGGTACGTGCATAGTTATCCATTACAGTTGAATCACCATAAAGTGTTTTAGAAACCATTTCTGGTGAAACCTGTAAAGAAAGGACACCTGCTAAATCTACGAACTCACCATAAGTAGTTTCACCGTCTGTCGGGTCGGTTAATAGAGGTGCAACTTTTACATCACTCAACTCCATTAAAACTACTCTTGTGTCAAGAATCTTTCCTGCCATATGCTTTCAATCCTTTCTAATAATTCAATGAAAGCCCTGTTACATTAAGTACCCAATTCGCCCTGCCCCCAGTATCCGTTGTAAGATACGTTGGTGGGTTCATTGGCCTTACTGTAAAACGCTTTCCGTTAGCGTCAACCATAAAACCATCTTTATTTAAAAGATTATATATATTTAATGCAATTTCTTGCGCTTTAGAGCTAAGCCTATTCCTTATTCTTATCTGGCAATTAAAGTTCACACTATTACGTGCGCGCCCTTTAATGCTAAAAGCCTGCAATTCTGTTACACATATTGCGTCTGGTATTTCTGTCCTTTGAGGAAAAAGGTTTACAAAAATATTCTTATCCACTATGCCATATTCATTTATTTCCAAAAAGCCTGCCATACTTTCCGCGAACATTTTTCCTCACCTACTTCATACGCTTACGCGCAAACTGCATAGCTTTACGCCTACTTTGCTTTCCCCTAACAGATTTACTACGTTCAACATTTATAGGAACATCTTCAAGAACTGCTTCTCTTACAGACTCTTTCATAATCTCCATATATGTCTGCTTATTTGCATTATATGGGTCACTTAAATAATGGTCTTTACCCCCATTTGGGTGTTTAAACCATGTGGCTTCATGCTGAATAAGCGCATAATTATAATCTGGGTTGCTTCCCAAAGGCTTTGAGGGGTCTAATAAATGCCTATCTCTCTGTGTTGCAGAATAAACAACATCAAAGGAAGTCCCTTTATCTATGACCTCGCCACTTAAAACCAATGCACCTGTATCAACAGGTACTTGCATTTCTGACTCCCTCAATAAATCCTCTGCACACAGCCTAGCTGCTTCCCTTAAAGCCCCCTCCATTCGGAGAGATTTATTTATAAGTTTACTACTAATCTGCTGAAATACATTAGAGTTGTAACTCATAATCATTTGGTATTACCCCATTATTAGCCCACTGAAAATTTGTAATTACACCATCCATCTTAAAAACACGCACACTTACATAAATACCCTGTAATAAAACGCCATCATCTATGCCCACAATTAAATAATTGGCTGTCTTTCCATTTGGATACTCTATATAAATGCGGTCTAATTTATTAGGAATATGTGGTCTAATACTTGTTAAAGCAAACTGTATTGTTGCTGACTCCTGCGTAACTGTTAAATAATCCTTAGCCCGCTCTAAATCTATATCACTGGCTAAATCAGAATTTAAAGTTGCATTTATGCGTATTTTATTTTCAAAGTCATAATCTATGAAGTCCTTACTTTCAAGATATTTTCTTTCAAGAACAGGGACATAATAAAACTTCATTTCCCTATTCCCTATAATACCATAAACTTGGTCAATTGAATTACTTAAATACCTACTAATGTTATCCATTTTCAGCATCCCCAGTTATTAATTCAACCTGCTCAATAGATTTATGTCCATCCCTATTATAAAATACCATTACTATATAGTATGTTGTATTTGGACTTAAATTCATTAAACGATATTTAGTCCTCTTAATGTCCCAAAAAGAGATTGTATCTACATCATTCTCCTGCCGCAAAACTGGCGCAGAGTATTCATCATAGATAGACTTAGTGCTATACATTAAAGCATATTTACAAAACTCTCCGTAGCCTAGATTAAACATATTCCAACTTAACTCCGCAGATGTTGGACTTACTGTACCAACTTGTAAGTTTACTTTCTGTCCTTTAGATAAGTTATAGTTACGAATAGTTCCATTACGTGTGCTTATAGTAATATCTGCACATTCTATATCACTCTGCTCTGCTTTCTCAATATCCGCTTGTGCTTTTTCAGCTAAGGAAGTGTAATGGAAGAACCTATCGCCTTTCTTAAAGCTTACTTGCTCCGCACTTACATCAAATTCTGGGGCAGAAGCTGTTGCAAGCCTCATGTATAATACATAAAGACTTTTTAACACAACTAGATATTTTTCTTTTGGGGTTAATTCATCATCAACTGATTTTCCCATACCCATCAAAGACATTTCTATGATGGATGGAATATTATCCTTTATCTGCTGATACGAGGGGTCGTTCTCAATTAAAGGCGTAGAAAGAACTAAACTATCTTCTAAATATTTAATTAGGTCTTGTAGTTTATCTTCCATGCGCTCACCCTCCTAAATTTAAACTACTGCCAACGCTCCTTGCGCTTTCAGATATGCTTTTAATTCCTCAGAAACTTCCAATTCAGTTCCCTCAGAAAAATAGTACCATTTATTCCCATAAACCATTTTAAAAGTTTGATTAGGAACTATCTTTACTTTTTTATTAGTAGCTTTTGCAACTTCTTTTTTAGCTTCTGGGATAGTTACACTTACATTTACTTCGGGTGTAACTTCCGCTTTCTTTGTTACTGCCATTTGTACCCTCCATTTAAGAAAAAGGGAGATTTTATTCTCCCTTATTTTTGACCTTCTTCACTAGACTGTGTATCATCACTCGGTTTCACAGGTTTAGTAGCTAATGCCGCATTTACTGCATTGGCAAATTCAACACTTCCTGCTTCTGAGTTAAACACAATATCTTTACTTATTCCTACTTTATCAGCAACAGCTTGCGGATTTTGCTTCATATAGAATACATCATCCGCAGTTACACCCTTACCAATCAGACTTGCTAACTTGGCAGGGGCTTGCTGTGCATATAAAGCATCACTAGCGGTAATAGCCATTAGTGACACCCCCTATTAAGCAGTTTGAATAACTACTCCGTGAGTCGGATTCAGTACATCTGTACCCCAGATTCCGTACCATGCAATTTTCATTTCACGTCCGAAATCTTCGGTAGCATCTGTTCTAATTTCTGGTGCCAGATTTTCAGCCAAGCAGTAGTAATCTTCACCGAAGACAACCGCAGTATATACATTTTCTTGGTTTTTACCTTTTGCTTTTAATTTAGCATCATATCCTAATTCACTCTCTGCTGCTGCACCATTAGGCATCATGGTTGTTGTGATAAAACGTACATCATCAATACGTCCACATTCACCATTAAACAGTTGCTCTGGCGCACCATAGTTGCTAGCGTTTATCCAACTTGGGTCTTCTCTTAATGTACGTGCTTGGTGCGGATGGATTATTGCTACATAATATCCATTGATTTTCGGAACATTGTTAGTAGTCAGTATTTCTACTGCATCTTTAACAGTTGTTACTGAGAAATCATTTTTACCTGCTTCAATTTCACCAATAGCACTAATTTTAGCGGCACCCTTTTCTCTACCAAAAAGTTTAGATGTTCCAGTACCACCTTTTACAGCAGCACTGCACAGTTCTTTTTCAATAGTCTGCACATAGTTACGTGACAGTTGACGCATAGCTACTTCTAATTCGTCTACAAAAGAGAAACGAATTGCTGCTTCGGTAATCATTACAGCAGTACCATGTTCAACAACTTTAATACTCTTTGTGCTAGAGCTTAAAGTTTGTGTCTTAATGTGTTTACCTTCTTCTAATGGTTCAGAAAGTTTTAAGTTGTTGTAAGTCAGCATCTTAATTTCGTTACCTGGGTTTGTAGTCAGCTCGGTTTTACGTGCTGCAAACTCATAGAAGGTATATACAGGTTCTGCCATAAACAGAATTTCTTTGCTTAATACTGGGATTAAAGAATTAACCAGTTGAACGGCAGTACCACTATCTAATTCAGTTTCAGTAGTTTGAATGATAGTATTAATTTCATTTCCTAGCGGCCATCTTGTTGCCATTTATTCATCACTCCTATTATTGCTTAAAGCCTTTAGCTCTTAATACTTTATATTCATCAAAAGACATATTATTAAGCTTTTCAATTAAGCTCTCTGTATTCGCAGGTGCTTTAGGGCTAGTTTTTGGCGTGGGCAATGGTGGTTTAGTAGTCTGTTTAGAATACTTCTCCTTAACCGTATTTTGTAAAGCCTTCACCTGCTCATAAGAAGCATCAATTTCTTCTTGTGTGCTTCCTTTTACAAGAGGTCTAAAATCTTCGTCAATGTCTTTGATTTTACCTGTTAAATATTTATTCAATTCTTCCGCAGCCTTGTATGCGGAAAAATCTTCCTCAGATTTTGCAAGCTTTGCTTTATACTCTTCTAGTTCTTTTTGCAATGCTTCAATGTCTTTGCTACCTTCCAATTTGCCATCCTCCTTAGCTTTATTAATTTTAGCTTCTACTTCTTGTAAATCTTTATCACGCTTTGCAACATCTTTTTGCAAATTGCTTATAGTCAAAAAGTTTTCATTACAAGCCTTAACCTTTTCAGCTAATTGTGATTTTAAATCTTCTAGGTCAGCGTGTAATTTGTCGCGTTCTTGTTTACGCGCTTTTTCGATTTCCGCTTGAATATCAATTTTTGGGTCTGCATTTGGATTCGGATTTGGTTCTGCCATTTTTTCTAATTCTCCTTTAAACTAATTATTTAGAATATTTCAGTTTCTTCTCTGCTGGCGGTACTGGTGAATTTTTCTTGAAAGACTGCACTTTGGGCGCAGATACTTTTTCACTAGAACCCTTTACTTTAGTGTAACTCATTAAAAAACCTCCTATTCTTTTGGAGGATTAGTGTTTCCAAGACCATTATTTATCTTAGAATCTTCACCCTCACGTGTTCTCCCAACAGTGTTCTTTAAGTCCACCTGTGGATTAGCAGACGTTGTTGTTTGTGACTGCTCTTTTTCTTTTACAATAACTTTGCCGTCAAAAGTGCTAACAAGCCTGTTACCACTAGGCAAGCTTACTGGCTGTATTCCATAGAATTGCGGATTATCTGCAACATCTTGCTTGATGTTGGATATTAAACTGGAAACATCATCTTTATAAAGTCTTGTCATTGCATCTTCCCTTGTAGTCAGACCTGCTTTTAACTCAGACTGAATCATTTCCAATTCTTTCGCTTTGTCTCTTGGTAGAATATCTCCCCACCAAATTCTATGGTTATATAAAATAAAGTTATCTGCTCTCTTTGGAACTTTAATCATTCCCTCTACAATGCCAATTTTCATGATAACTTTATTTACTTGTACTATTGATTTTGCGCTTTGAACACGCTTCTGATTTATTAAATCTGTTAAGGGCATAAAAGCAATTTCTAGCGCTACACCACTCAGATTACTAGGCGCGTTTTCCCCACCAATTGCAAGTTTTGGCATACTGCCTACATTATAAATAGTATCTACTACTCTATCAATATAATTATTGGACGCTACTAAATCCCCATCCAAACCTAAGTTATATACCTTTGCCTTTTCTGGAACACACCACATTTTATTAGCACCACGTTCTAAGTTATGAGGCTTTGCACCTTGAACAATTGTTGTAGGTGCTGCGTTATAATCTAAAATTTGCGATATGTCACTTGTTTTTAGATTATATTCAGTATTCAGATAAATTAAATCCTTTAAATCTGAACGACCAAACATTGAACCAGACTGTACTAAATTTCTGAAAGGTACAATGGGAATTACGCCATACTTATTCGGATATACTGCAACCTCATTGCTATTTTCAAAAATCGTTATTGACGAATTTGTGTAAACATAACGCATTACCTTCTGCTTATTCTTGCCTAAAAGTCCTGTATCATCCACAGCATACATAACTGTAACAGATTCTAAAGCATCAAAATCATCATTATAACCATCCTTATATTTTGGGAATACAAGGCTTGAAGGAATTGCATAAAGGCGTATACGTCCTTTCGGATACATACCAAATGGGTCATTCATATCTTCTGCTTCTTCAAAGGCTATATGTATATAGGCATCCCCTGTTACGGATTTTATCTGTCCAATCTTAGACATTAAATCAGAACCGTTATTATCATCCCAAACATTGTTTAAGAATGGTAACACAATTTCTTCGACCCTCTTATCAAACTTGAAAAGAAAGCCACTATTAAATTCTGTTGCAACATATTTATCTACAAAGCGTCCACACCAGTTTGTTGTTACTTCTGGTCTATCATCGGATACTATACCTTCCCAGTGGTAGCCATTGTAAAAGTTCCAATAGTCTGAATAGTCCCTAAGTCTTTGCTTATCTTCCTCATTCATATAAAGGCTCATTCTGTCTGCTACCGCAAAGGGTGCAAGTAACTTTTGCATGACCAATTTCCCTAAATTACTAATATTACTCACCACCTACTGCGCATATAACGCCTCGTCCTTCCCCTTCTGGCACTCATAAGAGTATTAGAAGATGCTTCTATAAATTTATTAGTAGAAATTTCTTCCATATCGCCTACTTGATGTTTCATGCTCCATACCATTAAAGCTGCACTAAATGGGTAATCATCATGTTTATTTCGCTCTTTAGGGGCAGCAACTACTAAATTGTTTCCCCTATAATCCTTTGTAAGTTCTACACACTGCTCTTGGAATTTCTTATATTCAATTGTGCTTTGTGTTTCCTCATTAGAAGGATAATGAAAACAATTTGCATTAATGTAGGCATTAAAGTATTTCATTAACATAGATTTACTAGGGGGTGTGAAAACAAAAGGTATTACAGGGAAACTTACATTCGCTGCTAACCTATCTGCAACAGGACTTCCAACACCAGTGCCATCTATGATACATACTTTTACATTAAAATTCTTTAGGTAATCCATTATCTCATAAAATTGTTGTTCATAGTTATCACCAACAATTTCAAGCCAATCTATTACCTTTACATCATATATAACATAATCCTCTGCCCCAATTTCTTTAGACTTCTCTATAATTATTGGGTGGCTTTTATCTGCTACACCAACTGTAACGACCGTACTATCATTTGCTTTACCAACATCTATCCCTACATAACAAGACTGCTCACAAGAACGCTGCCTGCCCTCTTTGCTCAACGCAATAGGCTCTGCTAAGAATTTTTCACTATTGATAAACATACCATAGCTGAACAACCACTTTAGTTTATAGTTCATTAAAAATTCTTCACTGCCCTCACCCATCAATTCGATAGCTGCTTGAACAGTTTTAGCATAGTAAGGATTGTATTTTATAATAGTATCACTATCATACTCTAAGTGATTTCTGAAAGCAATCTTTCTTCCCTTCCACTTCGATTTATTTAATTGGATAGCATCATAGAAGAAATTCTTTTTTATAGTTGGAGTACCAATTAAAATCTTTGTACCATTAAAATGGGAGGTGGTAGGGAAAATTGATTTCCTATACTTATAATTACTTATATCTTGTGATTCATCACAAATACATAAATGATAAGTACCACCTTCAACATTCGCACCATCACTAGCAGATTTACAAACGATTGAAGATTTTATATCTAAGTTATTAAATATCAGTGTAATCTTATTACCATTAAAAGTACCAAAACTAATATTAAATTCTGGGCTTTCTAGTATCTCACGCGCCCTTGCACTTGAAAAGAAGTCCTTAACATTATCAAAGATAATCTGCGACTGGTCTTTACATGGAGCGAAAATACCAACCTTCATACCATCCCTAAATAACCTCAGCCGAGGGTCGTCTAAAAACATTGGCATATTTGCCAATATGGGAAGTATTATCATTACTGCTGCCGTTGTTAAAGATACTGTATAACTCTTACCGCACTGACGCGCCATAAGACCTGTAATAGTATCTTGGTCGTTCTCTAAAATAGCCCTAAAGATTCGTTGCGCAAATTCTACTTGATAAGCATAAAATCTTTTACCGCATAATGTTTCTGCGAAAATTGTTATTTTTCTGACTAATTTAGTCGTAGAAAGTCGCTCACCTATACAGCTCATTTTATCCTCCAATACAACGGAAAATAGCCCTTAATAGGCTATTTAACTATTCTACAAAGTAGAACCCGTATTTTACTCTAATTAATCTATTTTTATACTTTGGAATTTTCAGATAAGTATTATACTCATTCTTTGTAATTCTTCTCATTAAAATAACTCCTTGCTTTATATTTACATTATACCATAAAATTAACAGTTTGTCAATAGACGTTAATTTACTGTTAAGATTTCATTATTTGCATAAATTCATCATCTGTCCATAAGAACAAATCTGTACTCTTATGTCTATCTCCTTTATTCATTTGTGCAATGTAACAGCCAGGTACACCAACACGCATACCATGATATTTTGCATAATTAGGGTAAACTTGAAAAGTGCCGCTCCATACCTCATAAACAATTCTAGGGCAGGGCGTTTTTTCAAACTTGTTATGCTCTATAATAACTTTTTCCTTCTTATAGCGTTGATGATGATGTTCTCTCCATGTAACATCGGCATTTACCCAATCCCAGACTCCATCACGTTTAGGGGATAGATGCTGAATGAAATGCACAAAGCAATTCTTACCTACATTAAAATAAAGGAAGCAAAACTCTTCCTTGTAAATTTCTGGCTTGCCTATTAAAGTGGCTAACATCTTCTCTGGGGTAAAGTAAACATCATGCTTCAATCTTCCCGCCCAATGATTGCCCTCTATAATATAAAGGATTCTATCTGCATAAGGTTTTAAAATCTCGGCTAATTGATATACTTGGTTGTCACCTATACACCATTCTTCATGCGGGTCGCTTTTACTTAACTTTGTTGCACCATTACCTGCGTCACCGCCAATTCCTACATATAAGTTAGGAATACTCATTAAATATTGAAAGGTTTTCTCAAAAAGTTCTTTATCGCATAAACCCCAATGTATGTCGCCTAAGTTTACAAAGTAGGCGACATTAGCCTCTGTTCTAAAACGCACTATATGCTTTTTTAAATCTTGGTAAATATAATCTTCTTTTGCTTTCATATATTCTCCCATAAGCACTCTTTAGTGTCTTTATTAAACCTAAACTCCTTAACCCTTGGGTGTCGCAAACTCTTAGTATCTTGATTAATAACCTCTTGATACTCTACTTCTACAACAACATCAAACATTTTGGAATTGTGTGTCTTGATAAATTCTTGGTCTGCATCACTAAATCCTTTAGCAGTGGTTACATAAGTAAGTTCTCCATTTTTATAAGCACCTAACTTCAAGCCTGCGACCCAACCCTTTGCATAGGTTTTAGTTACAGGTTCATCACCTTCCCAATACTGCCAACCACGAACGCGCAGCTCATCAACTGTGAATTTTCCAGTATACTTCTTTATTGGTGGTTCAAACCCCATTACAACTAAGTCTGCGGTTTTCTTCGCTTTAAATTTTAACCATTCCTTGGAACGCTTATCCTGCTTATAAATAGACATAGGGGACTTTAAGATAAGTCCCTCACCACCACAACGTCTTATAATATCAAAGCGGTTTTTAAAAGAATCTACTAATATTAAATTCCTTCCTATCTTTGTAGCAAGTCTATTATCCAAAAGATTGTATAATTCCTTCTTAAAATAGAACCTTGTAACCTCGTAACAGCTACTTAGTACATAATCACCCATTTTAGTAAAATAATCTTCTAAAAGCATGAGAAATGAAATGCGAGTTAATAAAGAATCTTTCTCTAGGTCAAGCCCTTGGAACTTGATTACATCAAAAATCTTATATTGTAGTCTAGTACCTTGTTCCCATAATTCTTCTGCTCTTTCTGGGGTAGAACCCAACAACTGCTGCACCTTTGAAGAATTTGTGTTACCGCCTTGCATTACAAGCTCACCATCAAAAATGCTATCTTTAAAGTCTGAAAATGAAAACGCACACATCTTTTTAAGCCTGTCTGTATTATCCTCTTTTTCACCAGTGACTTTACTTGTACGTCTACTGTAAAAATGGACAAAACCTTGTTGGTCAATATACATTATTGCCCTATGCCCATCAAATTTTTCCTGTGCTAAAAAATTAGGACTTTCTAAAGCATCCATATTTCCCTCAGCGCAAAGCATGGGCGAAATATTTGGATTAACACAATTATTTAACAATTCGCATTACCTCCAAAACATTTAACACCGCATTTTCAAGAGCTTCTTTAGTAGAATCATTTATTATTTTAAAATCCCAAAGCTTCCAATCGTCTAAGTCTGTTTCACTGGGATTAGCACGCTGTTTTGATGTTAGACGATTTTCATGATTAGGGCGTTCAACTCTTATTGTGACAACTGGAACATTATTATCTTCACCAAATTTTAAGACCTGCTCAATTTCATTTTTATAGCGCGTATCGGGAATTACTATTAATACGCCGTCTGTTGCGCCTTTGAAAGAATGATTACAAGTGCTTCTTAGGCTACGTAACATTTCATTTACCCAAATGTTTGGGTTATAATTTCTGCCACCATCACCAATCATTTGTAATAACGCTCTCCCTGCTTCATCCTTTTTACCATCCCAACCAAAAGAATGTGTAGCGATAAACTTTACAGGACTTGCAAAATGCCAATTAAGTGCATTTCCAAATTTTGTTTGCCTACCTAATATAATATTTGCTACGGTATCTTTTCCGCTTTCAGCTTTACCACTGATTAGAATTATCGTTTTTTCCATAATATCACCTAATAATATTATAACACAAAATTAAGTATTTGTCAATACCCCTTTAGGAAAAAACTATTGACAATACACGACTTGAATGGTACATCTATTGAATTTGTAGCCTTTAACTGCTTAATAGTCTTGACTGACTCCTCTGACATTCTTAAAGGCTTCTGCGGCGCATCATAAGGTAAATCATCTAAGAAATACCTTATTAATATGTCCCCAACATCTAAATCTGCACTAGGCTTAAACCCCCTAGAAGTCATAACCAATACTCCTAGAGGGATACTCAACCCTTCATTAATGCAGATATAGTCCAATGGTTCTTCTTGAACATAAGGTACAGGACTTGTCATAAAACTTACCTCATCCTTATAAAAACGTCCTATCGGATTTGCAATGGGCATATTACCACGTTTCGGACTTACTAAAATTGAATCTGCTAATAATATCATCTTCCAAACCTCATATGCTTAACACGCATTTCTGTTTCTTGCTGCTTTCCTTTATTGAAAGCTGTTTTGTAATCTCCTGTTAAATACCCTGTCACTCGGCGCAATCTTTGTATATGCGTGCCACCACACACAGGGCATTTATTACCTATATCATTACAGTATCCGCAATCCATACAAGTATCATTAGGAACATTTACTGCAAAATAGGGTATGTCCTTATCCATTGCATAATTTACAATTTCTTCCAAAGCATCAATATTTTGAATTACGGAGCAGTCCAATTCAATATAAGTAATGCAGCCTGCACTGGAATAACCTGTCAACTGGCTTTCAATATCTATCTTCTCGAAAGGATTTACGTTTATCCATACAGGAACATGGATACTATTCGTAAAGAACTCCTTATCTGACACGTTCTTGATTACTCCATATTTTGCTTGGAATTTCTTCATAGCTTTATAGCATAAATTTTCTGCGGGAGTATAGTAGACACCAAAATTCAATTTGTATTTTTCTTTGTACTCGCTACACTTATCACTGTAAAGCTTGCAAATTCGTTTTGCTAGAAGCATTCCCTCATCAGTTGTTTGGTCACAACCTATAAGCAGTTGTAATGTTTCTGCCATACCTAACATTCCAACAGCTAAAGTACCATGCTTTAAAGCTGAACGAATATCTTTTCCATCATAACCCGCCATTACACCATTTTCATACATGAATTTTGCAGATGCAGGGTTTTGGCTACAAATCCACTCAAAACGGTAAATTAAACCATCCTTTGTTTCTTCAAGCTTTTCCTCTAATAACTGCATAAATTTCTCTGCATCCCTACCTGCTTCCATTGCCAATGTAGGAAGTATTATAGTTGATGGGCAGATATTTCCACGCCCATCTTTTAATTGCCCAAAACCATTTATATCAAAGCCATTTGCTGTTCTACACGTATTATCCTATGTCACCATAGGTACTGACTATATCATCACAAGTTTTACTTGTGCGCTCCGCTTGGAGAGGGTGCTTATCTCCCTCCCTACTCCGCTACACTCATCACGGATAGTCGATACACTTTAAATATACTCAAAAATATGAATTTAAGTATAAATCTTAGCACGGACTCAACTTATAATTACAGCTTCTTTATAAGTCCTATCCGTTAGCGGGGCAACTACCCCACACCCTATAAGCTAGGTTCAGAGCGTTTTACATGGGCTAATTTTCACTTACCCATAGTTGAAAACTCTGTTCTTGGGTCATTCTCATCATACCCTGCATTACCGCTCCAATCAACATTTGCATAATTAGGATACAAACGCTGTGCAGTCGAACGTAATGCCAATCTGTATAAATCATAATTAGGTTCTCCCTTTTTACGATTGACACCCTTTTTCAACTTAAAAATACCACAAGGGAATATAGGTGTTTTACGCAATTTTCCAATGCCCTGTATTGAAATATCTAATAAAGCCTTTATTACCATTCTCCCCTCGTGTAAGATACAAGTACCATAATTTATTGATGTGAAAGGTAGCTGATTCCCAGAACGTGATTGTAGGGTGTTCAGATTATGGTACATTCCCTCAACTGCTTGATACAATTCGCGTGTAGTCATTGTAAGTGCATAACTATAAGAAACAGGATATTGAGTATATAAAGCATCATCTATTGAACGCTCCCTAACTTCATCCTCTGTACCTACATCTATAACATCCTTTAAATCATTGCCCAACCATTCAATTCCATCCTTAAAATGTTTTGCAAAGGAAAGTCTAATATACGGCACCATTGTCCAGTCTAGGTGGCTTGCAGCTACACCACCAAACTGTTGCAAACTTTGTAGTTGACTTATAACTGCTACTAATTGAAATGCAGTATTAACTGATTTTGCAGGTCGTACATCAGTCTGCCTTGTATTAAAACCCCTCTTTAACAAATCGTCAAAAGGTATTGTTAAGCAATTATGCGAACCTACTGCAAAGCTGTTTAAATCATGTAAATAAATTTCATTATTCAAGTGCGCTTCTCTCATTTTTGGCGTTACACAAAAATCGAGTGCATATCGTTCCATTAAATGACTTGCAGCTTCACCTACCCTACCGCCAAAACTATGCTCATCTACATTGGCGTTCTGATTCTGTACAGAGTCTGCTTCTAACTTACTGGAAATAGCAGTCATTAAGTCACCATAAGATGTTCTAGCCATAGTATGTAAGTATCTATACTTTATATACTTCTTGGCAACATCTTTATATGACGTAGACATTAGCTTCTTCTCTACAAGGTCTTGTATATCCTCTACTGAAAGTTCTTCCTGTTTTTGATGCAGGATTTCCTCCGCAATTTTTTCTTTAATACCTTCTTTTACAAAGCCTGCTTTACCAATAGCATTTATAATCTTTTGCTTCTCAAAAGGTACTATACTTCCGTCCCGCTTTTTAACAAATTTTACCATTGTTACCTCCTATGGAAAAAGGCTACCCATCTTGAGTAGCCTTTATTTATTTAATATCCAACATTTCTTTTACAGCATCATACCTAGGAGTGTAAAAACATTCTAGGAAGGCTTTATATGGGTCTACCTCATTGCTCATTACGGCTTTTATAGATGCAGGGGAATAGCCACTGATAAGGGCAACCCCTTGCTCGTTCTGCGTAACTGGAATAGTGTTTGTTCTTGAGCATACATTCCAGAACGATAGCCGTGGAAGTTTATATCCTGCTTCCTTAAAGGAGTTCTCTATATACTTCATCAAAAAGAGTCCTGCGTCTGAAACGCCGTGGTCAAACTCCATATCACTAATGATTAGAATATTAGGAATCTCCGACTGTTTACAATGATTATCTATAGCAGTTCTTAGAACTAAATCAAATACTGCTTCAATATTTGTAGAGCATCCCCAAGCTGCCTTTGAAACTGCTAATACTCTATCTACTATATTGTTATATTTAGATACATCAACAAATGTAGGATGATTACTAAACGTAATAATTTTATCTTTGAAAACACCTGTATTTCTTTCAGCAAAATAAAGACCTAAACCAACGGAAGCATCTATCGCCATAGTAGATGATTTAGCAGAAGGATTAACGGAAGAAAACATTGAACCACTAGTATCTACTACAACAATAGTATTTCCAAGTTCGTCAAAGTCTCTGAGAGCTTTCCACATTGCATTATACTGTGATTTTTGAAGCTGCGGAATAGGCTTGCGGAAGTAAAAATCATATAGAGAATCAGAAAATTCTCCTCTTACCTTAGACACAATATCTTGTGGATAAAGAACTCCTGCATTAATCTTTGCTTTACCCTTTGCCAAACTATCCAAATAGCACATTCTGCGTTCATGGTCTTTAGCTAAGAAGAGGCTAGAATAACGCAAGTTTGCTTTTGAAGGAACACCTTCATAATTAATTTCGGAAAACTCGCCACGACTAATCTGCGCTTCAACAACTTTTAAGTATTTGCGTAATGCAGAAAGACGCTTGCGATATTTTGCAGGTGTAGTATTAAAAACATTTATAGCAAAGTAATTTGCAAGTTTGATAGTTTCTTTATTACGTGCATTAACCGATGGCATCCATTTTGCAAGTAAGGAACAAGGTTCATTATTAGCCATTGAAAATTCATCTGCCAATAAAGTTCCTATAATATAACCTTCCATTTCCTTCTGGAAGGGCGTATCCTTTAAAACAAATAGGTCGTCATATCTTCCGTACTCAATTATCAAGGGCAACATTCTAGGAACAAATTCAAGGTTTCTATTTGCAAGCTCTTTTAAAATAGCACGAAAGATACGTCTTTCACCCATGCCTCCACGCGCATCCCGCAAAAAGAACGTGTAACGTAGCAAAAGTTCGGGGTCAACAATGCTACTAACAAGTAGTGCTACATCTTTTTGCAAGGTTGCATCATCTGCCTTACGCAATGAAGGTACTTTATAGTTAAAATCCAACAGCTCATTGTAGGTGGTGTTGTACCCTACTGCGCCGTTTTCTGTAACACTCTTATTTGCTTCGTTTTGTAGTGCTGTCATAAAAGTAACATTCATAATAATTAGTCCTTTCTTAAAATAAATGGCTAGCATAGTAGGACTCGAACCTACAACCAAATGATTAACAGTCCTCTACTCTACCATTGAGCTATATGCCAATTTTGAGGGGCTTTCCACCCCACTTGCGGGTTTGGTGACTGCCTGTTCCGTCCACCGAATCTCTTTTACAGCAAGCAACCTTCTTTAATAGTCACACTAACCATTCTGGCGAGTTTTCTCTTATTCTTGCTAACCATATAGGATTTGTTTCCACCGACTAATTTAATCATTTTAAATGATTATGGAGCTACCGAGAGGAATCGAACCCCCAACAAACTGATTACAAATCAGTCACTCTGCCTATTGAGTTACGGTAGCATTTGGTGCTTCCCAGTGGAATCGAACCACTCGCACAAGGATTTTCAGTCCTTTGCTCTACCAACTGAGCTAGAGAAGCATAATGCTTAGTAATAAATACTACCTAGAAACATAATTACTACTAAGACTTAGGCATATTTTTCGTAATGCCCCCTAACGAGAACTTTCCGTTTTACTTCGGGAAAGGACAAATGAGAAGTGGTTAACCTATATTTCATAAGCCTATCATCAAGGTAAGAATGATAGGGTTAGAAAACAAAATTGGTGCTTCCTGCTAGAATTGAGTCAGCGACATAGTGATTTTCAGCCATTTGCGCTATCAACTGGGCTAAGAAGCGATATTGAACTGCTCAGTCCACATGGAGCGACAAGTAGGAGTTACACCTACCCTTTTGAGTCCTTGCTTCCTCAACTGCACACTTGTGCTTTGTCGCATTTGGTGCGACTGGTGAGATTTGAACTCACACGGTTCTAAACCGAGGGATTTTAAGTCCCTTGCGTCTGCCAATTCCGCCACAATCGCAAATTTATAAGTGGTGCGCACACTAGGAATCGAACCTAGGACATACCGATTAAAAGTCGGTTACTCTACCAACTGAGTTATGTGTGCATACTGGCTTCCCCACTGTGAATCGAACACAGAGCAAAGGATTAGAAGTCCCTTAGTTTATCCATTAACCTATGGGGAAGTTTTAATGTTGGTGGAACGACGTTTTCCACATCTTCTAATAAGGAGTTTCAATCTAAGCTATTCTTATTAGACGGTAGCCGCCTTTCTACCCTCAACATAAGTTTACGTAAGCTATTAGTTTAAACACCTTGCACCACGAGAAGGTTGCTTACTTAGCAAGGCGAGCAGTCAAAGGGAATCGAACCCTCAACTTCAGCTTGGAAGGCTGTAATTTTACCATTAAACTATGACTGCATTTACAAAGTGCTTATGTTTTATTCTTTCTGCGAATAAATTATGTTCTAGAAGTATTGCTGAAGCACTTTAATACAAGATGTTTGTTTTTTAAATATACCAAATATACATTTAACACTTTTCATCAAATTTGCGGAAACATCTTATGGTCGGCATAGCAGGATTTGAACCTGCGACATCCTGCTCCCAAGGCAGGTGCGCTACCAAACTGCGCCATATGCCGTAAAGTTGGCTGAGGTAAATGGACTCGAACCACTATTCCAAGAGTCAAAGTCTTGTTTCCTACCTTTAGAAGATACCTCAATGTTGGAGAGCTGTAAGGGAATCGAACCCTTGAATGTTGGTTTTGCAGACCAATGCCTTCCCCAACTTGGCTAACAGCTCTCTTTAATTAAATGTGTATTACTGGGGGTAGTAGGAAGTGAGGGAATCGAACCCTCGACTGAGCAATGCCATTAAAAGGATGCTACACTACTAAAACTAAGTAACGTAACTTGCTCTGTGTTACCACAATACCCACTTCCTAGATGGCGGTACTTAGGGGAATCGAACCCCTATCTCTTGTTCGACAGACAAGAATAATGAACCTTTATACCAAAGCACCAAATGGAGGCGTGTGCGGGAATTGAACCCTGCATTAACAGCTTGAAAGGCTATTGTCCTAACCATTAGACCAACACGCCATAGGCTACTTGAAAAAGTAAGATAAAGAAAGGAGCTAACAAAAAACAAACCTTACCCAAACTCCGTAGCTGAAAGTTTTTATGGTACTCTCTAGGGGATTTGAACCTCTATGATACGATTATAAGTCGTACATCCTTACCGATTGGATGAAGAGAGCAATTCCTTAATTATCTTTAGTATAACATAATTTTATTGGTTTGTCAACCCCTAAAATTAACTTTTTGGAGGAAAGTATGGGACTTGAACCCATACATCACTAATAAGTGACTACTGGAAGTTTAGCAAACTTCTGCCTTACCATTAGGCTTAACTTTCCATAATTGGTTGCGGATATGGGAATCGCACCCATCTTATAAGTGGTTATGAGCCACCTAAGAACTCTATGCCTACCACCCGCTATAATACCCTCTGCACAGGGTATTAGGTTTGACGATTTTTGGATTTAGACGATTTGTAATTCTTTTAAGTCTATTACTAAAGACTTGCGCTACATAGTTAACAAATTTTTTGTACTTTTTGCGAAAAAATCTTACATAAATTTTGCTTTGCTATTTAACAATAAAATACTACATACTGATATTAGGACATTTGAGATAACTTAGCTCTGCAAATAGACAACCTACGCATATGTAGGGCTTCAACTTAGCATACAAGCCACTAGCTCTAAAGCTATTCTTTCCCTCCCGCTTTAGTGGGAGTCAAATAAAACAGTCTAAGGTTGGTACATCCAACTTCCTAGAAAACAAGATTAGCTATTTGTTAATCAGTACATTAAAGCAAGTAGCTATTCCCAAAAAGTAACTTTAATGACTGATACAAGCTCCCAAACCACGTCAAGGTTGCTAACTCTTGGGAGAAAAAGAACCCGACGCATCAGGCTCTTTCAAGGTGTTGTCCGAAGACGACCACCCATTACACTAAAACCTGCAATTCTTAGATGATTGCTACCTACCAAGTTTTTCTGTGAAAAAACGTGTAATATAAAACACTCTTGCAAGAATCCTATTTAGTTTCATTCCTTTCTCAAGGGAACTACTTATCCCAACACCACGTAAAGGTAATAAGGAACTGTTGGGTTGGTGGCTTAGGTGGGATTCGAACCCACGTAGCGTAAACGCGGGGGATTTACAGTCCCCTGCCATTGACCTCTAGGCGACGTAAGCCATTTTGAGGGAAAGCCTAGGCAGTCCCTCTACATTTTGATTAGAGGATGTTACCCCTGCAAAAATATTCTTTACAGTGCCCTTCTTGCTGGGCAAAGCTTACCAAGTCACAACCAACTGTAACCATCTGCTGATAAACTTAGTAAGCATGGAGGAGTGGGTGGGATTCGAACCCACGGAACTTCTCAGTTCGTCTGTTTTCAAGACAGATGCAATAAACCAGACTCTGCCACCACTCCATAATATTGGTACTCCCTGTGGGATTTGAACCCACACTAGACTGTTTCTAAGACAGTTTCCTCTGCCAAATTGGGATAAGGGAGCATATACCCTAGATACTTAGGGGAGTATATTTTGTAGCAATGTGTAATTAAATAAGTATCTAGGTGTATCTATTTAGTGTTTAAGTCTTTTGTAATAACCTTCGATAGTGCCTAATGCTTCATAAGTTTTTCTATGCTCATTTAAGCACTCCAATACTGACTCAGTTTGTTCAATCAATTTCTCAATCTTATGTTTCTTTGCAGAATTATATTTTGCAAAACATTTTTCACGCGCAATATCTTTACCAAACTGCTCGTCCCAAACATCATCATCAGCGAGTTTTGCAACTCCCTTAAATGAAGAGCTTAAAGAGTATGCAAGCAACTCTTGTAAAGGAATATCGTCAATATTAGAACAATCTTTATCAAGAATTCCAAGGTCTTTCATGAGGTCAAATTCACCGCACTCACCAATACAAACTACTACGCCATGCTCTTTGTTTACAATGTAACGTAATCTCATAACTATTTCTCCTTTTAAAACAAAATTATTTAAATCTGGCGCACTCTGCTAGGACTCGAACCTAGACCAATGGTTTTGGAGACCAACATTCTACCAATTAAACTACCGAGGCATTTACAAGGTAATACAATTAAAACAATAAGTCTATGACTTACATGTTTGATTAATACTTCAAATCTAATCAAGTTGTTCATTTTGCGGAATTACCTTTGCTGTAATTATAGTATACCACAAGTTTTGTTATTTGTCAATACCCTTTTTAAAAATTTTTTGTACTTCCGAAACCGCCTACACGTTGCTGAGTTACAACATCACCTAAAGTGTTGTACTTTAAGAAAATTCCTTGTGTAACCCTTTCACCCGCTTTTAACGTAATAGGCTCATCAGTCAAGTTATAAAGGGGAAACATAATCTCGCCATGATAGTCTGCGTCAATAATTGATGGTGAGTTCATCAGAATTAAGCCACGCTTACAAGTAGAGCTTCTTGGCGTTATAATCAGAACATCTGTACTATACATATCAACAGCGATACCGCTATGCGCCATTCCTAAGCTTCTAGGTGCAATAGTAATATCCTGTGCTAAATAAAAATCATATCCTGCTGACAATGCTGTCTTTCTCTCTGGCAGCCTTGCATTACCACTAGAATCATTTTCCACTTTATGAAAACTGCGTTTAGATAATTCGTTAAAGTATCCCAATTACTTACCCTCTCTTAAAATAAAAACTTTAATATCTCGTCTACCAAATTTATAAGCTTCATGCTTAGTCGGTACATAAATGTCAATCTTGTTGCCTTTTATAGCACCGCCTGTATCTTTCACTTCGTAAACACCACTTAAATCACCTGCACCTTCAATTCTAATCAAAGAGTGCATCGGGATAACATCAGTATCTACTGCTACAATGCCGCGCCGTACCATCTCGCCACTAGCCGTTCTGCCGTAATCTGGGTGTCCAACTGGCTTACCACATTCATCTTCTGCTGCGGTGTATGCAGTGGCTACAAAATGTAAGCCTGCAATTTCTTCCTCATGCGCAGAAGCTTTCTGGTAAGGCTCTGCTACAACAGTTGGAGGCTGCGTAACACTTTTTTGCTGTGAATTAAAGCTGTCATATAAATAATAAACTGGAAAAATAACATTGAAATTAAGCGCTGTAATCAGTGCCGCACTTGCTACAATGATATACTTGCTTGCCATTTTTTACCCCCTTTTCAAGCGGATAACCGCAACAGTACCATGTTTTAGCTTTTAGATAAGCTGTACCACATTTATACTCCTTGCCGTCGTCGCCAATAAAAGTAGGCTCAACAGTATATTTTTCATTTTCCGCAGATTCTTTAATCTCTGCTAAAGAATCGTCTCCAAGAAAATCAAGAATGTCCTGCTTAGTTTGATTCAGCATTTCAATACTAGCATCTATACGCTGTATCAAAAGTCTTGCTTTTGCTATATCCATTATCTGTACCTCCAATCTTTTAAAGACATTTTAGCACAGATTTTGTGGGTTGTCAAGAGCCTTTTTTAAAAACTTCGGGAGTTAAATCCTCTTCACGACGCTTGCAAAGCGTTATCTTTTTGTCAATGTACATTGCCAGTGCAAAGCATCTAATGGTATGAGTGAAATATTCGTCGAATTTTGCGCCGTCAAAAGAGTCTGCCGTAAAATCAAACATCTTTTTCTTGTGCTGTTCTGCAATATGCAATGTCTCTATCTTACTCTTTTCAAGAGACTGCTTGATTACAAGAACTTGACTTATGCTTGCTTTCGCTATCAAATCAAAAAATTCGTAAAGCTCCATGTCGACAATTTCTGCTCGTGTGTATTGCTTATCTATCAAAATCGTTCCCTCCAAGGTTAAATTTTTGTCGTTTCGTGTGAAAATTTATCGCATAATCCTATTATACCACACTTTTTGCGTTTTGTCAATACCCCTAGGCAAAAATTCTTAAAAGAAAACGAGAAAAGAAAAAGAACCAAAAAGAAAAGAGA
>ERZ1034873.32-NODE-32-length-90186-cov-91.170973_pt1 | contig 90186 bp, 119 predicted proteins | sample MGYA00520689_ERZ1034873 | MGnify/ENA primary metagenome ERZ1034873 (study PRJEB33766, sample SAMN09781722) | gut metagenome | biome: gut microbiome | host: Homo sapiens | place: Madagascar | study: EMG produced TPA metagenomics assembly of the PRJNA485056 data set...
ATTCAGCGCGTCTGCGGCTCTGCGACGATTCTGAACGTCTGCGGCTCTGCAAAGATTCAGTACGTCTGCGACTCTGCGACGATTCTGAACGTCTGCGGCTTCGCGACAATTCAGCGCGTCTGCGGCTCTGCGACGATTCTGAACGTCTGCGGCTCTGCAAAGATTCAGTACGTCTGCGACTCTGCGACGATTCTGAACGTCTGCGGCTTCGCGACAATTCAGCGCGTCTGCGGCTCTGCGACGATTCTGAACGTCTGCGGCTCTGCAAAGATTCAGTACGTCTGCGACTCTGCGACGATTCTGAACGTCTGCGGCTCTGCAAAGATTCAGGACGTCTGCGACTCTGCGACTGTCACATCTTCAAGTATTTTTGACTGGGAAAACTCCGGCAGCGTTATCCTTTGTGATAATGCGACTTTCAGGGACTGTAAAACGAAAACGATCTATCAGGCTGGCGACTGGAAACTGGTATCCGTCGCCGAGAAAAGAGGCGAGAAGTCGTGATGTATGTCTTGGGAATTTCGTTCTTTGCCCTCGCTTGCGCGATGTGCTTCTCGGGGCGAAAGAGCGCAGGAGTTGTTGACGCTATTGCGGGATTTATCATCCTGCTTTTGGCGTGAGGAATTTACTTCGAAAATGAAAATCAAAAATGAGAAAGGAAAATAAAACAAAGGTGATATGGAAAAGACAAGAAAAATCGGAGACTACTCCGTAAAGTATTCCATGTGTATCGGGCACAAGGATATTGCGCTGGGTGAGAACCACAGTGCCGACATGGATGAACGGTATATGTGCTGCTTTGTAAAGAACAACGCTTATGAAAAAAGAGCAATGATTGAGGCGGAGGACAAATATACCTTCCGTCAGAGCACGCAGATTTCCATGCAAACCGGACTGATTGGTCACCTCCGGGCAGACATGGATACGGACGGCAACGGCTTTTTCAGCAGTTGGTTTGATTTTCGGGAAGAGCTGAAAACCGACGAGTTTAAGGCGGAGTTTGACGAGGTGATCAACTCTCTGCGTGAGGAAGGCGACATTCTTCATAACCGCAGGGCGCTTGCCAAGTATTGCTACTGCACGCCCCAAAGCCGGATGCAGGATGAACCGGGCTACTATGGCGTCCGTGTGGATACCGAAAAATACGCCTACCTTCTGCGCCTGAATCCGGACATGGGCGAATACAACCTGTACTGCTATTGCTATCGCCGGGACTGGCTCGATCAGCACATGAAGGACGCAGAGAAAGGAATCCGTTTTATTGACAGCCATTACAAGGAGCTGTTTCGCATTCCGGATGGCGGCAAGGTGAAAATCCACTATTCGTGGAATGAAGATCAGATCCGCACCTGCCGCTATATCGACGACTACCATGTGGAGATCGGGAGTAACCTCTATCACATCTGCGAGTTTGCCGAGCGCATGGAATGTGGCGGCCATACCTGCGAGCCGGTTCGGGACAACCTGCCCGAACGGTGCTACAGCGTCCTTTCCAGCAGCGACGAAATCATTATCATCAAGCGCGGCGAAAGGGGCTACTTCAAAACGGACATTCCCGCCGCCGACAAGGAGGAAGCCAGAAGCATCGTGAACGAGTACAACACAAAGCTCGGGGTCAGTAGAGCGCAGGAAGAAGCGATGAAGGCCGGCTCCATGTTCGGCTTCCAGGTGCCCGCCGCTGACCCGAGAAATTACGATGCGGACGGAAAACCTGTGAAGAAGGACAGAGGTGATGCAAGATGAGTGAAAGCGATTATCGCATCTGGTCCAATGCCGACCTGGACTACGAGGAATGGAAAGACTGGATGGAGGAAGAATATCCGACGCTTTCCGAGGACGAGCGCGTTGCCATGATGTATGAGGAAAATGGGCATTACCTTGAGGACGAACGCCTGAATTTGGACATCCAGCTTTCGCAACCGATACTGGTCATTGCAGATTTGGGTCTTTGGAACGGCAGGCGCATGGGATATAAGGAAATTGAAAGTGGCAATGTGCGCGACTGTCTGTACTCCGACAACGATTACACCACATGGTATGTGGACTGGAGAGGTGATTTCCGGTGTGACGACACGCATCACGACGGGACAAATCACTATCTCTACAGAGTGTATAAAGACAACGTTTCAGAGACGCAGAAAGATAGGTTGAGAGAAAAAATCTATCGCGGGGTGGCTACAAGAGCTGATATATCTCGTGTAACCAGAAGACTTGGAGATGAAATCGGAAAGATATACGGTTGGGATTTTCCAACTTGTAAAACGAAAAGAAAGGAGCAATAATGGATAGAAAATATATGACTGTATCAGACGCCGCTCGTGAATGGGTAGGTGAAATGAACGCCATCCAACAGGGCATGATACAGAAGCTAATGAACATAGACCCTGAAGATTGGCGCGAGGTGACAAAGCCAGCAAGTGGCGATACAGTATACATCTACGATATACCTGACGAACTCGACACGTTGGAGCACAGTGGCGAAATTCGGAGCTATGATGAGAAAAGCGGTCTTTACTGCATCGAACTTTGCGATGGTAGGCTGGTATATACATCGGAGAACAACTTTGATGTCGAACGCGACGATTCGCTTCCGATGTGGGGAACGATGTGGAGCTTCGGAGATAGCGCAGATGATTGGTGGCTCGAAGAGGGAGACGGAATTGCCATTATGTCACGATGCGGATTCCGTATCTATGTATCTGAGGAATTTGGTTACTTTTTCGGAATCGATGGTGCAGGGTATGATTTTTATGAGGCTCACTGGTGTCCGCTGTATCTCGCAAGAGGATTACAGTGGCATAACCCGGTGGCTGAAAAGATTTATCAGATGGAACGCAGAGGATATAAGAAAAAAGCTCTCGGCGCAAAGACATATTGGTTTGATGGAGATAAGTGCATTGAGGAGGTACAAGAAATTGAATAAGACCATCATAGAGACGCTTATTGAGTCTGGCTATCCAGAAGCGGAAATGTATCACCATGAGTCGGATCTCTATATCTTCGTCACGCCACTAACTACTCATATCCTTGAAAGCTGGTGTGAGGCGAACGGATGGAATAAGAAACTCGTTAAGGAAAACGGCTTTATTTTCATCAAATTTAAGGATCAAGTGACCGGAAGACCGATGTACGACGTAGCGTTTCAATATGTGCCGTTTTGGACTAAAAGGAGGATATAACAATGGCATATCAGAGAAAAACAAGAGATGTTTGGCGCTTGTATGTTGATTATGGGTGTGGCTACGAGCACGAGCTTGACGAGTTTTCGCGTGGCGAAATGAGGTTGCGGATCAAGGAATACAGAGATAATTGTCCGCAGTATCCAACGAAAGTCGTTAAGTGTCGGGAAAGGATTAAGAGCAATGGTTAGTAATAGAGAAGACTTCCTGATGAATCTGCTTAACTGCGGCAGTTTCGACTTGAGGCTTATTGATGACGTTGGCTACGACTGGTGCGACATTCTTGATAGCGAAACGCTGGGAGAAATGCTGTCAGATTTGAGTAGACGGCGTGATACGCTGAACTACATCATGCGGCGTGTAATAGAGTTTGGAATTGACCAAATCGCGACCGCAGTTGCAGACCGCATCTGCGAGTTGAGAGCCATTTCAAACGAACGAGAATTGGATGCCGATGAAGCGAAAGAACTCGATGCGCTCCGCACCCTAAATCCAGAAGAAGACATCGGCAGTTATCATAACTATATTGACACGCACGTTTGGTTCGAGAATAACGCAAACACATATCATACATACCTACAAGAAGCCCTTGATGACTTCGCCGAGGGAACTGGTTTTGAAATTGGCGGAGACTAATCGCTATCGGATTGCATGTAAAAACACGAAAGGAAAATACAAAGAAATGAAAACTGAAATTAGAACCGTTATGGCTCCGAAGGAAAAAACATTTTGGGTTGCAGACGATGGAACGGCGTTTGAAAACAAATTTGACTGCGAAGATCATGAGTTGATTGTCTATCGGAATCGGCTCGGCGACAGCAAGGATGTCGTCGAGTGTAAAGATGCAGACGGTTTTGCTCCGTTTGACGGTGGAGAGCATTATGAAGAACACAGATACAGATGGTTTAAGCCGCTTAACGAAAGAGGCATCGAATTGTTGAATAAGGCGTTTCCGGCAGATCCAGCGGCTCTTAGCAATGGCGACATTGGAAAATGGCATTGCGCCGAGTATAGCGATCCTGATTGTGGATGTTGGTGGGGTGAACTTTCCTGTAGCCAAAATTATGCAGAAAGACTACTTAAACTTCTCGACCCCGGGCAGCACGATAGAAGTGGATATGTAACAGAAATGTGCCCAAATTGCGATACTGAAGTTGAAATGGTGTGGGACACGGAGAAGTTTGGGTATAAGGCTTTCTGCCCGCATTGCGGAAAAAGGCTGATGCTGTGCGACGAGTGTTTGCATTCGAGTGGCGTGTATGATGATAACTGCGACTACTGCACAAAGACAGATAACTGCCGATTTAACAGAAATGAAAGGAATTGACATGGGAAACGAACTTGCAAAACATAACACAGAAATCGATCTGCTGCGGGCGGCGGTGATTAAAGAGCTGTTTATCCGCGACATCATCGACGAAACATATGAGTTGACACAGGCGCAGGAAGATGCCGTTGCACTGGCGGTTGTAGATCTTGACTGCGCGCTCGGAGAAATTGTAGAAAAGGAGTTTAAGATTAAATGAGTTGTGCCGGAGAAAAACGGTTTGAAAACAAGTATGTAATTTCGGACAAGAAAATTCGGCGGGAGGTGATTGCATGAAACATCCTTGCTATGGCTGCACACAGCGGCATCGCGCCTGTCATGATTCGTGCGAGAAGTTCAAGAAGAGCACGGAGGAAGTAAAGCGGAGGAAGGAAGTTCGCGCTACATATTTGAGAAACTATTATCTCGTCACAAAGCCGTCGGCGAGAGTTAAGGAAACCTCCGAAATAATTCCGATTCGAGGAGGTGCATAAGGGTTGATAGAGTTTATGGGTTTCTTCTCGCCATCATTGGCGGGGCTACTTTCCTTATGGGCACCGCTCGATTATTATCTGCGCGGCGTTTGTGACCGGCGGATATTTAATGGAGCGGTCTTTGCTTAATTAACAATATGAAAGGAATGATATTGATGTCTTGGTATCAGTTTAATCAAAACGATTCGTTTGGATACTTCGATGTAAACGATAAACTTTGTCATCGGTTGTTTATCGAGGCAAATAGCGAAAGAGAAGCAGCAGATAAAGCTGTTGAACTTGGATGCTATTTCGACGGAGTGCATAAAGGAATTGATTGTTCTTGCTGCGGAGATCGATGGAGTGGTAGTCCCCAGTTAATAGACCTTGACGATGTGAATGAGAGAGGCTGGCGTGTTTGTTGTTATATGCGTCGGGCAGACTCCTTTGCAGACGTCAAAAATAGGTGGCAAAATAAATATGGCATGTACGAAATTAAAGAGCTTCCTCAATGGAGAGAAACTTCTGTGGCTGCTGAGTACGGTGGCAAAATAAAATTCAGAAATATAGAAGAATTTGCGCAATTCTTAGCAAATGAGTATGGCTGGACATCACCTGACGTGCGTCTTTACTATGTAGACGGTCGGGTGAAAGAGATTTACAGTCAGGACTCATAATGAGATAGGAGGATAGAATGGGCTATTACAGCGATGTCGCGATTTCTATGTATGAAAACGACTATAAAAAATTGTGCAAAGAGGCAGAATCGGCAGATGAAGAGGTTCGTTATTTTATGAATCAAGCCGCATTTCAAGAAACGAAACTGAGCGATGGTTCTGCTATAACGCTCATATGGGATTGTGTCAAGTGGCGCGACGATTACAAAGATGTGAAATTCGTCGAAGACTTCTTGAAAACAATTTCAGACTACAGTTTTAAGCGAATTGGCGAGGCAACAGACGATGTCGAGGAGCGTTTGGGCGGAGATGACAGCTACGAACTCGGCGACATTGTTCATATAGAAAGATGCTTCTGTGTGGATGGAGAGTGGTACGTGTGAAGACTTGGAAGATTCCTGTTGCATGGTCGATGTGCGGAATCGTCAATATCGAAGCCAATACGCTGGAAGATGCGATCGAGCTTGCGATGGGTCGTGACGGTAACATTCCAATTCCTGACGACGGGACGTTCATAGATGGGACGTGGGAAGTCGACTGCGACGACGACGAGTATATCAGAAAATACTACAACGACGGTCAAGAGGATGAAAATGACGCCGAAAATCGAGTTTGAATTTGAAAGGAGATTTTGAATGCTGAAAATTGAAAATACCGAAGTCATGGGTTGGGAGGCGGCTGTCCGGGGTATGCGAAATCCGATGAATTCGTGGGATAAAAGTGATAGCGGATTTGAGTTTGTCGAAGATCCGAGTCCGATTAACCCGAATGATGAGTTAATGTTCGTGGTTGGAGAAAACGATCTTGACCTAATGAAGCGTCTTCGCAACGCTGGCACTGATCACCGAAAGTTCATGCGGATGATTACGGTGTATCTCGATATTACGGCTCCATTATACTGGTGGAAGGAGTTTGATACTTACAAGGTTGGAACGGTCGCTAATTCTTGTTCCACCATGCACAAGCTGACCGCAAAAGAGTTTGTCATTGAAGATTTCAGCTTTGAGGACTGTGACAGATGGACGAAAGATGTTGTCTGCTCTTGCATTATCAACGCGCTCAACATGAACCGTTCGAAGTACCTTGAGACCAAGGACAAGAAGCTATGGCGACAGATGATCCAGCTCCTTCCATCCTCTTATAATCAGCGCCGCACAGTAATGCTGAATTATGAGGTTCTTGCGAACATCTACAAATCCCGTCGCAATCATAAGCTCGACGAGTGGCACACATTCTGTGGCTGGATTGAAACACTTCCTTATGCCGAGCTAATCACAGGAAATAATGCAGAAAATGAGTGCTCGGATTCTCAAGCTAAACCTGAAAACCCTATGAAAATCGTCAGTGAATACGACAAGAAGGGGGTATAAATGTGGGTTTAAGCAGGATAGAGAAATATCTGCAAATGAAACAACTCAAAGACGCAGCAAGAGATATTTTAGTAAAACCGCAGTACAGGTATAGCTACCTGTTAGAAACTTATGGTGATAAATATAACCAACAAGTATTCGACACTTTTTGGAACGCAAGAACTAAAATGATTGCAGAATTCTGCGAGATTGCAGATTTAAGCGTCAAAGAGTGCTCTAAGGATTGCCGCGACTTTAATGACGGCGTTGGATACAGCAAAGATTCAGCACGTGTAGTCGATGATAGCAGGCACATCAATTATCATTGGCACATTATCGATCTTGGCAACGGGAACATAACGGATCTCTTGGAGTTCGCGGCGCGGTGCGACATACTGTGTGCTGCTGATCTGATTACGGGAAAGGAGACGGCAGAGAATGAGTCTGAGGGATAAAATCGAGAATGCCACACCCGAGATGTCTTTCAGAGACTATTTCACGGATGAACAGTGGGAGTATAATGGCACTCTTGCGATTATCAGCGCGGAAATTCAGCTTCGGAGACTTGATGCCGGTAAGAGCCAAACGGAATTCGCCGAGGACTTAAAGGTCTCCAAACGCAAAGTGTTTAAGTGGGAGGAAGGAGGATACAACTTCACAATTAGAGAGCTTGCGAAAATCGCTGCGTATTTCGGAATCAAGGTTGAGGATTTGATGGCGCCGTCGGTCGAGGAGGAAAGAAAATGACCTGTAAAAACTGCTTGCATTATAAGGTGTGCGGCTATCATATCACCGAAGAAACGGGGTTACCAGTCGATGCGTGTGTACAATTCTCCGACGAGTCAAGATGGATGTATCTTTCGTACAAGGTTGGCGATACAGTGTATTACATTTCAGGGTATCGCGAGCATCCTGTCGTAAGGTCTGCGACAATTTTGAATATGACACTTTGCGAAGGCGGAATATTGGCTTTGTATGTCCTCAATGAGAATTGTGAAAAATTTATGAATGCCATTGATATTTTCTACCTAAGCCGTGAAGAGGCAGAAAGGCAATTAAAGAAGGGGTGAGATAATGAGCGACGACAGGTATATCATCGCAAAAATCAAAGTCGACGATGATGCAGCACTGAGATATGTAGAGACCAACGGAATCGAAGACACGGACGACATTGATTTCTTCGAGAAAGAATTTCACTGGCTCGATCAAAGCGGGTTCAGTCTTGAATCTGCAAGAATCGTAGATGACGACGATCCGGAAGACGCCGTGTACAGAGATGCCGTTCAGACACTGTTCGAATAAGCAATACATACCGCCGAGGAGGTGATGATTTTGCGGTAGAAATTCAATTTGAAAATGAGGTGATAAAATTCTTTTAGCGCTTATGCTCGCAATAATCGGGTCGGTTATTCATCCGCCGGTTATCTATTGGATTTTGCTCGGCGTGGATGTCGCCTATCAGATAATGGAGATTTGTACAACGCGGGGCGAAGAGTCCTGATTGCATTCTAATTGACAAAATGCAAATTGTATGTTATATTATTAGCACCGGGGCGGAGATAACCCGGAGTCAATCCCAAAACAAAAAAAGGAGAAAAGACAATGGCGAAGATGTATGAACGGGGCATTTCTTACAGCAAATTCGTTGAAGGCCAAGGTTACGAATATGAAAACGCTGAAGATAATGGATATACTGGTGAGCCCTTTGCGGAAGGCAGCGACGAATTCAAAGAGGCTACGGCAAAGTGTGATGATTGGTCGTGGCTGGAGGATCAATTTAGCGAAGAAGAAATCAAAGACATGATAAATGGGAAGTATGACATCTTAGTTAAACTTTACGTTTGCGAAAAGGATAATCCTTTTGCCGATAATATTCCAGTGGATTCAATTTGGGCAAGTGAATATTTCATCGAGCACAAAGAGGACTATGTGACTGAAGAAGACGAAGAGGACGGGAATGACGAGGCTGTGGATAAAAAAATGAAGCCGTTATACAAAGTAGAAATGGAAACAGAGACGTGGGATGGTGAGCAGAACAGCGGGCAGGTCTATTACACCGACACCGGCTATGATATATACACTGACAAATGGGACATGCTCGACTGGTTCAGGGAGCTTGACATGTCGGACAGAGACGAGGACGACATCCGCAAGGACGCAGAAATATACAACGGCATTGACGCCGAGATCACATACAAGCGCACCGTTTACAAATTCGTCCCAGACGAGGACTACGACCCGGAGACGGACAACGAGGATAGTTGGGAGGTTGTCTCCGAGGACGAGATCGGCTACTCGTCCATCCTCAAGGCGTACCTATCATAACCCAAAGGCGGGAGCATCCCGCCTTTTTTTCTTTTTCCCCTTGACAACCTGCTTCCGCTTGTGCTATCCTATAAGTGCTGGAGCAATCCGGCATGTCACGCAGTGTCTCCGCACTGCGCGCGGATTGAAACAAAAATGAGATTGTTCTCGCGATGTAAATCCCGATCAGATTTGCGTCTGAAGCCGAGGCAACTCGCAAAAAAGCGACGGGTTCCGTCGCTTTTTTGTTTTACAAACGACAAATAGCCACCTTTTTTGGTGGCTTTTTTTTTATTTCAGAAAGAGGTATTAAATGATTTCAATTTCAAAAACAAACTCCAAACTCGGGGCAATTTATTCAATCAATCTCCCGCCTGTTGTAACATGCAGAGCGGATGCTCCGTGCGTCAAGGAATGCTATGCACGGAAGGGAAATTTCGTATTCCGGAATGTAAAGCAAAGCCATCAGAACAATTTGGACGAGTATAAAAACAACCCGCGCATGTATTTTACGCAGGTTATCTCCAACACTTTCAACTTGCGGTTCTTCAGATGGCACGCAAGCGGCGATATTGTGGATGCGCCGTATTTTGCCGGGATGGTGGATGTGGCAAACGCCTGTAAAGACACCATATATCTCTGCTTCACAAAGAAGTACGAGCTCGTCAACGAATACATTAGTAAGAACGGTGCGCTTCCGGAAAATTTGCGAATCATTTTCAGCGCGTGGGGCGACTGGCTGCCAGATAATCCGTATAACATTCCGGTCGCCTATGTGTTTGATAAAAACAAAGACAACAGCAACATTCCGGAAGATGCATTTCCGTGCGGCGGAAAGTGCTATGAGTGTCTTGCTTGCTGGCGGCTGCGCAACGGGCAGAGTGTATATTTCAAAAAGCACTAAATTATTTTTGTAATTGTACGGATAGAGAAAAACGCATGTTAAACTACATTTGAATTTGGAAAGGGTGGTTTGTATAGGAATTTTGTTTTCGGTTCTAAATCCGAAAGATGGTGATGAGCTTGTGTGTCCGGTGTGCGGAAAGAAGTTCAAGTTCGGAGAGCGGTCAAAGTATATCGTGGCTGGCGGGTATGTATGCTCGTGGGAGTGCTTTTTGAAACGCGGAAAGCATAAGGAGGAAAATTAAATGTTAGGCATTGGAATGCTTATGCTCACGGTGCTCGGAATCGGAATCGACAGTGCTGTAACGAACTATAAAACGAAGAAAAGAGCAGACGAATATAGGGATCAAGGGGGGTTTCTCCGGTTTCCGCCGTATCATTATCACATGATGTTGATGGACGACTATGAGCGGGATTGGAACGGCGAAAGAACAAAGTTTCCGAAAGAGTATCACGCATACTTTGAGAAAAACCAAAACGCACGGTTTATCTACGAAGTCGGGCTTGCTTACCAGCAAGAGGTAAGAGAAGGGTACAAGCCGTATGGCGAGTCCACATACAACCGATATACATTTGACCCATTTTCGCGTTTCCACTATATGTACGACGACAAAATCAAGATATTCAACGAGAAAGGAATTTACTATGGCGGGTGATGCGCAGGTTGTCGGAATCAATCTCGCCGCGCTTATTGGACAAATCAACGATGCAAAAGAAAACGAGTTGATTACGCGGGAAGACTTGACGAGCGCGTTGCTTCAGGCGAATGCGCAGATTGAGGAGCAAAAACGAATTAACGCAGCAATCAAAAAAGAGCAGCGTCGCGCCGATCTTGAACAGAAGGTGAGGCGCAAGCAGCTCGGCGTAAAGAGCGACGGCGTCCCGATTGCAAAAGGCGCAGATCCGATTCGGTCGTATGCGGACTTCAAAGCAATTGAGACGTACTTTCTGTCAAAGGGAACGAAAGCTGGACGAAGAAATGCCGCAATCTTCGCGGTCGGTTGTGCCACGGGCCTTCGGGGCTCGGATGTTCTTCGTCTAAAGATGGAAGATGTGTTCGCCAGCGATGGAAGCTATAGAGATAGAATTTATCTTGTAGAGAAAAAAACAGGAAAGTATCAGGAGTGCCTTATCACAGAAGCTGTTCGGCACTATCTCGATATGTATCTGTCTGACGCGGACAAGCGCAAAAACGGATATGTGTTCCCGTCTCAGATGGGTGCTTACGACGTGAAGAATTCGGTTTATATAAACACTGGTGCGAGTGATTCACTGACCCCAAAGGCGCTGTCCACGGTTATGAAAGCTGTTGGCGACGATCTTGGTCTGCCGATCCACATCAGCGCGCACACTATGCGGCACTCATTTGCCTGCATCGCATATCGGCTTGGTGGAAGTATACAGTCGAACAGCGTACAGATTGCAATGAACCATTCAAACACAAAGATCACGGACGGATATACAAAACATGTCCGTAGAGAAGAAAATGATCGCATCAGAAAAATCGTTTCGGATTTCCTGATGGGAAAAACAAATCAAAATCTGATTCTGTGGGAGAAAATCGCGTGAACGAAAAAAGAAGAAAAATTGTAAAGTTTATTTCGGCGGAGCTGTCGTCCATTTGTGCGCGGCTTGAAGACATTGAAAACGAGGAACAGGAATGCGTAGATAATACGCCGGAAAATCTTCAGGACACGGAAAGATATGCACATGCAGAAGAGTGTGTGGAAATTCTGTCTGACGCGAGAGCGGACATCGAAACCATTATTGAAAATTTAGAGGGAGTGTGATCCAATAGGCATGATTAAAAGAGGAGATATATGGCTTGCCGACTTCGGTGCGGTGGCTGTAGGCTCCGAGCAAAGTGGCGTAAGACCTGTGGTAATCGTACAAAACGACAAGGGAAACGAGTATGCGCCTACAACGCTCGTGTGCCCTTTAACTTCGCGGCACAAGAAACCACTGCCGACGCATGTGCTTATCGGTACGGAAAACGGCATTGCTTTCCCATCTGTGTGCATCTGTGAACAGTCGCGGGTGGTTGACAAGACAAGACTGCTGAAATATATAGGAAAAATAAAAAGCCCAGATACGATGGCTGCCATCAATAAGAGGGTAGCTATCGCATTCGGGCTTGTATGAACGAGGGGATAAAATGGAGATTATGTTTGTCTTTGAGAATACGGATGTCGTAAAACTGGACGAGCGGGACATCGTCGGTGTTGCGTTTGCTGGTGAAGCGGTTTTGGTTGAAATTCCGAAGAAGAAAAACGAATCATTTTTTGAATTCGGATTTCGGGATCGAAAAACCCGTCTGTTTGACAGGCTTAGGAGGGGGGATATAACGGAAGTCTGTTTGCTTCAGCACGGGAGAGAGATAACGACCAGAACTACATATGATCCGCTTAAAGTCCCAGCCGACGGGTGTAAAGCGTCTCAGATAGCACGAATTCTTAAAAACGGAAACTTGGAAATTGTATTACGAAAGGAGTGATTTATATCAGAGAGAGCGAAATAAAGTCTAAAGAAATCGGGAAGCTGCTGTCGGAGCGTGGTTTCGAGCGGGTCAGGATTCGCGGAAGCCACCAGATCTGGTCTGACGGAAGCAGAACGATTTCACTGACCATTCCGACGGTTAATCGGATGGTCGCAAAGCGGATTGTCAAAACAATTTCCGCCGGTCAGCCCTCCATGTCGGTATAAAGCAGCGAGCGCATGTCGTTCTCCCATGCTGTCTTGCGGTGATGTATGAGCCATTCCTTGTACTGCGTCTCGGAGATTTCCGCAGCTTGGCGAGACACGCCAAATGTAGACCCGATGTCAGAGGCGGTTCGGACGCCAAGATCTTTGAACATTGGGAAAGGACATAGAACAATCGAAGCAAACGCATCGGCTTCTGATTCGATCTGCGTCTTGTCCGCACATAAGACGCCGTTCGGATGTTCCTCGGCGAACGCTGCGTATTTGGCACACCTTATATCTGCGAAGTGCTTCAGCACTATATGTCCAAGCTCGTGGGCTTTTGTCCATAGAATGCGTCCCGGCACACAGCCGTCATCATTATATAAAATAAGGTATCTATCTTTTTCGGGCTCATAATGTGTACATCCCGTTTCGCTTTGGCACATTTTAATGACATCATTGACGGAACATTGCGTGGCCTTAGCAAACTCTTGATAAGACAATATGCGTACATTCTTATAGCGCTTGATAACGGCGTCAATATCAAGCGGGAACGAAACAACATCCAATTTCCTGTATATTTGTAGAACTTGATTCTGAATGTAAATATGTCGCTTCATTCTTACTCCTATTTTTCGTCTGCTTTATCATCGTCAAAGGCATACGCGAATCCTGCCTTTAAGATACCTACAGCCCGCTCTTTGTCGATGTCCGTCATTTTAGACATTGCACGCTGTAATTGCATGATGCTCTCGTCCGGCTTCGCAACAAAGCCGCATGGGTCGTCCGTCCTGCACAGCAGATAGTCGACAGACACATCAAAGTAGTTCGCTACAGCGAGAATTTTGCTGGCGACCGGATAGCTCGTTGCCCAGCTACGGATAACACCGTGCCCCAATCGGAGCGCGGATTCGACGGATGTCACGGTTGTCTTGCGCTGTTTTGCTAAAAGTTCGATGCGTTCGGCGGTATTCATAAAAATCTCCAATCTGTCTGGAATTTCAGATTTTTATATTGACAAAACTGAAAAACCAGTTTATTATAGAGTCGTTGGGAGAGAAAAATCTCCTGCATGGAGGTTTTCTCCGCTTAAATAGATTATATCATAGGGAAAACAAAAGTCAATGCTTTTTTGAAAGGAGGCATGATAAATTTGATTGTAAAACGGAATAGAAAACCCCGCAAAGTAGCCGTGTCGGTCGCCAAACTAACTGCGAGCTACTTTACGGGGCGGTGAAACGCGCGTCAAAGGGAGAACTGCGCTCTTTTTTGACGTGGTTCCTCTTTGATTCTACAACCTACCGAACAAATTGTCAATAGGAGTGGAGAATCAAAATGGTAAAGTACAATCCATCGAGGTATATTTACGCCGCCTACGAAAAGGGCGACGAAGGACTGTGTGTGGCAAACGCAGATAGTGCGGCTGAACTTGGTCGCATACTTGGCATTTCAAGACAGTCAGTTATCGATCGCGTGGCGGGACGCTCTGACCAGTCCCGCAGCAAATACATAATCGCGCGCATAGAAGCGTGAAAACAACATAACAAAATCATTTGCAAAATCAGAAAGGAATTTCATATGGCAGCAAACAATCAAATTTTTCTCTTTGGGCGGCTCACAAAAGACCCGGAAGTCAGAAAGACGCAGAACGACAAGAGCGTTGTCTCGTTTTCGGTCGCGGTGAAGAAGCAGTTTAAGACAAGCGATGGCGCAGACTCTGACTTCTTCGACATCGTTGCATGGGGCGCGCGCGGAGAAGCTATTGCAAAGTATTTCGAGAAAGGTTCGCGAATTGCGCTGACTGGCACGCTTTCGGTTGACAAGTACACGGCCAAGGATGGAACGGCGAGAACGTCTGTTAAGGTACAGCTCGACGATTTCTCGTTTATCGACCAAAAATCCGATGGCATCGCGGATCAGCCGAAGAAGACTGCAAAGCCCGCGCCGAAGAAAGAAGAAGAGGAAATCGACATCAACGAAGACGACCTTCCGTTCTGAGAGACAATATGTAACTTATAGGAGAAAACATGCTGAAATCTTTTAATGAACTTCGAAAAGTGGACGTGAGTCCGTATGTAGACACGCGAGATGGCGGTCTTGAATACTTGAACTGGGCAAAGTGTGTAGACCTGCTTCATGAGAATGGCGCGGAGGTCGTGTACTTCGAACCCCTCGTGAATGAGAACGGCAGCAGTCTGTTTATGTCCAGTCAGACCTTTACGGACAGCAAGGGGAATGTAAACCGATGCTATGAAGTCGCCGTAAGAATCACGATTGATGATCTTCAGTTTGTTATGCGAGCACCCCTGATGAACGGGTCGAATCCCGTAAAGGATAACTCGCTTTCGCAGCAGCGCGTTTGGAACGCACAGACGAGAGCGTTCGTCAAGGGTGTTGCGATTCGCACTGGTCTTGGTTTCGAGCTTTGGTCTAAGGATTTTGAGTCCGCGGCCGAGGACGATGATTTGTCCAAGCATGACATCTTCAAGATTAAGGAGCGCGTTCAGCAGGAGTATACAGCAAAGCTTAAGCAGAAGCTGACGACGAAGGAGATTGCGGACAAGCTGGACATGACCGAGGATGAAGTCAAAGTCCTGTTTACATATTTTGACGCAATCAACAGATTTGAACAGAAGCTGGTGGCAATCGAGAAATGAATGAAATGACATCCAACACGGCACTCGACATGTCGGAGCCTGTTGATATTTACAACACAAACCGCAAGTATAAAACAATTTATGCAGACCCGCCGTGGCCGGAGCGCGGCGGTGGGAAGATTAAACGCGGCGCCGACCGACATTATAGCCTTATGAGTGTCAAGGAAATCGAACGGCTGCCTGTACGAAATCTCGCGGATCCAAATGGGTGTCACATTTATCTGTGGACAACAAACAACTATCTGCCGGAAGCAATTAAGCTGCTCGACACATGGGGCTTTGAGTATGTCACTACAATTACATGGATGAAAGACAGGTTCGGTCTTGGACAATACTATCGCGGCATCACGGAACATTGCTTGTTTGGGACTACAAAAAAAAGACTTCCATACAAAATGCTCGACGGGAAGCGGGCGCAAGGCATGACCGGATTTATTGAACCCAAAACCGTACATAGCCGAAAGCCCGCAAAGATGCGCGAAATGATTGAACGCGTGTCTTATGAACCGCGAATCGAACTTTTTGCGAGAGAACGGTTCGCCGGGTGGGACTGTTTCGGAAACGAGGCTCCGGAGGCATAAGATGATTGAATCCAAGGATCGAAGCGGCTGGTTCGGCGCGAGCGACACGAGTAAAATTCTCGGCAATTTTGATACGAAATCGTTCGCGAATTTCTGGCTCGAAAAGCTCGGTTTCATTTCAAACTCGTTTACAAATGATTCGCTTCTTGCCGGAACTTATTACGAGCACGCCATTATCGACGCACTTGGATTTCCTGTAGAGAAAGACGCGCAGATGCTCGTCTCTGAACTGAGACTGCGCGTCAACCTCGACGGGAACACAGCCGATACGATATATGAAATCAAGACGCATAAGGGCGGCAAGGAATTCAAAGTCCCGATCGCATACAAGCGGCAAGTGTGGGTTCAGATGTACGCAACAGGACTTCGGAAAGCGTATATCGTTGCCTACGAGCTTGACGATGGTGACTACGCGAACTTCTTTCATGTGATAGACAAGAGCAGAATTCAACTGTTTGAAATCCAATACAACGACGAGTTTATTCAAAATACATATCTCCCGCGACTGCGGTATCTTGTTGACTGCCTAAACGCTGGGAGGTTTCCAAATGAAGATGAATACAAAACTTTCAAAGAAGGAGTGACGAAAATGTGCTGATTGACAAAGAGAAAATCGCAAAAGCCAAGCAGAAAATCGGTATCGAAAAGACTTGGGAAATTGCAAAAGAGAATTTGCATCTTGAAAAAGCAGACGATCGCAATTTCAAGGCTTGCTGTCCTTTTCATAACGAGGACACGCCGTCGTTTATCCTGAATCCGAAGACGATGAGCTTTAAGTGCTTCGGCTGCGGGAAGAGCGTCGATCTGATTGACATCTTCGTGCATTCCGGCGATACATATATGCGCGCTGTACAAAAGCTGTTCGAGCTTGCTGACATCAAGTACAGTTTCGGCGAGCTTGGATTGAAGAAAGAGCGCGCATACAGATACCCGCATCCGGAGGGCGAGGACGGGAATAAAGAGCGGGTTTACGCTTATCTTGAGAAGCGCGGCATCTCGCGTGAGACCGTAGACAAGGCGGACATTACGCAGGACGCGGAGGGGAATGTCGTGTTCAATTACTTCGACGAGAATGACGTCCTCTGCATGTGCAAGTACCGCCCGTCTCGAAAGATTGACAAATCCAAGGGCGACATTAAAACTTGGTGTCAAAAAGACGCCGATACGACGCCTCTGCTGTTCCATATGAACAAAATCAATCCGGAGCTTCCGCTTGTGATTAGTGAAGGTGAAGGCGACGCCCTCTCCATCATCGAAGGCGGGTGGAATAATGTCGTTTCCGTGCCGTTTGGCGCAGGGAATACGGCGTGGATTGAGCACAACTTCGACTGGCTTGAGCAATTCGACAGTATCATCATTTGCTCGGACAACGACGAGGCGGGCGTAAAAATGCGCAAGGAAGTCATTCCGAGACTTGGGTCATGGCGCACGAAGTATATTGACATTCCGAAGACGATTATCAACAGGAAAACTGGTCATGAAGTGCCGATCAAGGACATGAACGAGGTGCTGTATTACGCCGGGAAAGAGGCGGTTCTTGACTTGATTGAGCACGCCGAAGACCCCGGAGTCCCTTCCATCGTCAATGTTTCTGAAATTCAGGATGTTGACCTTGATGAAATGGATGGCATTAACACAGGTATTCGAGAACTTGATGCCGAGATTATGAGGCTGTTTTATGGGACTCTCACGGTAGTGTCTGGTCTTCCAGCCTCAGGGAAGACCTCTTTCCTTAGCCAGATCGCGTGCCAATCACTTGAACAAAACAAGCCTGTGTGGATGTTCAGCCGCGAAATGCCATCATGGATGGAGAAGAACTGGCTGAACTACATTATGGCTGGTGGGCATCACATCAATGCACTTGAAAGTGACTCTGGCACGAAGTATTACAAAATTGACCCGAGTGTAAAGGCGAAAATCAATGCGTATTATGACAAGCAGTGGTTTCTGTATCGAGACGATTGGAGCAACACGCTCGACGATTTGCTCGTGTCTATGGAAGACAGCGTTCGGAAATACGGCGTAAAACTTTTGATTCTCGATAATTTGATGACGATTAACATTGGTTCGAATGAAAACAACGACATGCAAAAACAAACGGATTGCATCAATAAGTTGATTAAGTTCGCAATGAAGTATTTAGTTGCCGTTGTGCTTGTCGCACATCCGAGAAAATTGCAGAGCGGTGCGGACATCGGCATTCAAGATATAAGCGGATCCGCGAATATTACGAACCTTGCGCACAGAACAATCGGTCTGCGCCGTATTGATAAAGACAAGGAGAAATCCAATCACGATGTTGTGCTGACACTGATTAAGGATAGAATGCGCGGTAGATCCGGCAAGAAAATCAATCTGTATTACGACATTCCGTCGAGACGGTTTTACACGAACGAATCGGAGTACGAATACAAGTATGGATGGGATTCCGGAACATATGCGCCGCTTCCTTATCCGCACGCGGAAGAACACGAAGTTTACGGGGAGGTGTAACGAATGCCAAATTATGTTCCGTATCATGTGCACACAGATTACTCTTTGCTCGATAGCTGCACGAAGTTTAAGGAATATATCGACGCTGCCGTTGCGAACCATATGACGGCGATTGCGTTTTCCGAACACGGTAAGATTTCCGGCTGGGTAAAGAAAAAACGGTACTGCGATTCCGTTGGAATCAAATACATACACGCCGTCGAGATCTACATCACAGAGCATCTCGAACCAAAAGTAAGAGATAATTTTCACACGGTTCTGATTGCGCGGAATCAGGCGGGCATTAAGGAAATCAACGCGCTTGTGTCGCGCTCATTCGATAAAGAGCACTTCTATTACAACAACAGAATCAGCATTGACGAGTTCTTGTCGCTGTCCAAGAATGTAATCACAACGAGCGCATGCCTCGCGTCTCCGCTTTGGCAGCTTGATGTGACAAATCCGAAGTATGAGCAGCTCGTAAAACGGTACGACTACCTTGAGGTTCAGCCGCACATCAATTCGGATGAGCAAAAACAATTCAATGTCCACCTCGCGTGTCTTGCCGAGAAGTATGGCAAGCCGCTGATTGCGGGAACGGACACGCATTCGCTGACTGCGTATAAGGCAGAGTGTAGAAAGATTCTGCTCACACGCAAGCACAAGTCGTATGGGAATGAGGATGAATTCGACCTTACTTTTAAGACATACGACGAGCTTATTGACATGTTTGCGAAGCAAGGGGCGCTTCCGGAGTCTCTGTATATGCAAGCGATTGAGAATACCGTAAAAATGGCGGACGAAGTTGAGGATTTTACACTCGACACGAAAGTTAAGTATCCGATTCTGTATGGTTCGCGCGAGAAAGACCATGAGGAATTGATTAAGACGGTTGAGCGAAAATTCAGTGAAAAAATCGCTTCGAAAATCATTCCGGAAAATCAAATCGAGAGTTTCAGACAGGCGATTGACGAAGAACTACGCGTCTTTACGAAGACGCAAATGGACGGTTTCATGCTGTCGATGTCCGAACTCATTTCATGGTGTCATGAAAACGGCATTGTGACTGGGCCAGCAAGAGGGTCGGTGGCTGGTAGCCGCGTTGCCTACATCACGGATATTATTGACCTTAATCCGGAAACATGGAAAACTGTTTTTTCGCGCTTTTGTAATGAAAACAGGGTCGAGGTAGGGGACGTAGATACAGACGTCATTGAATCAGACAGACCGAGAATCTTCGCATATGTCAAGGAAAGATTCGGGTTGGATAAAACCGCTCGCGTTTCTTCTTTTGGAACTATCAAGGACAAGGGCGCGATTGACGATATTTGCGGTGCGCTCCGTGAGATTTATGCGAAAGAGCACCCAGAATCTTCTGATGTAGATAATCCGTACAGCATTAAGAAAGCCGAAAAAATCAAAAAGGAATACGGCGAAGATCCTGCATCGGCGAGAGAAAGATATAGCGATGTCTTCTACTATTTCGACGGACTCAACGGCACGATGGTCTCTCAATCGGTACATCCTGCCGGGATGGTTATCAGTCCGATTACGCTTGCAGATGAATACGGCGTTTTCGATAAAGACGGCGACTTGTGCTTGTTCCTCGATATGGACGAGTGTCATGACGTCGGGCTTGTGAAATATGACTTCCTCGTTCTCACAAACATTGAGATTATCCGTGACACCTGTAGACTGATTGGTAAACCGTATCCGAAAACGCATGAGATTGATTGGGATGACCAAGAGGTTTGGGCGGACATGCTGCGATGCCCAATCGGAATTTTTCAGATGGAATCTGACTTCGCATTCCAGCTTCTTCGCGCATTCAAACCAACCTCAATCCCCGAAATGTCGCTGGTTACAGCTTCTATTCGACCTTCCGGCGCGTCGTATAGAAATGATTTGATTGCGAGGAAGAGGCATTACAATCCGTCAAAGCTCATTGATGACCTTCTCGCTGACCAAAGCGGCTATCTGGTTTATCAGGAAAACATCATCGCATTCCTGCAACAGATTTGCGGACTGTCCGGAAGTGAGGCGGACACCGTAAGACGCGGTATCGCAAAAAAGAAGATTGAAATTCTGCAAAACATGCTACCGCGAATTGTGAACGGATATTGTTCAAAGTCGGATAAACCGCGAGAGATTGCAGAAGTTGAAGTCAAAGAATTTCTGAAGATTATCGAGGACGCCTCGGAATATATGTTTGGCTAAATGGTTTGGTCATTCCAAGTGAACCTTATTACTCAAGGGTGTGCTGCGCAATGTAGCGCTAACGGTATCAGTTGAATAAGACTGTGCGACAGGACTTGCAAGTGGATGCGCACAACAAAAAAAAGACGAAGTAGCTGACTAAGAAAACCTACGGTCTATGTAATAGATAGCAGGCAATACCGTGCTAAGATTCTGATTTGTAAAAGAATAAGCAGAGAGGAGGTCATATATGAGCAAGCAAATTCAAGATTTGTCTGGAAAGAGATTTGGGACGTTAACCGTTACAAATGATTATAAGCAGATACAAGAGTATCGTTCTAACGGTAGTCTCGGTGGACACAAAACCTTCTGGCGATGTGTCTGCGATTGTGGAAATGAAAAGTGGATTATTGCACAGTCGTTAAAAAAATATAAGTACGAGTATTGTGATAAATGCAGACCGCAAGGCGTTAGAAATTCAAGGTTATACCACATATATTACGGAATGTTACAGCGGTGTTTTAATTGCAATAATCCACGGTATCAAAGTTACGGAGGGCGCGGAATATCCGTCGCAACTGAATGGGTCGATTCGTTCGAATCATTCAAGGAGTGGAGTTTGCGCAATGGATATACAGAAAACAACGGTCTGTCAATCGACAGAATAAACAACGACGACAATTACTCTCCAGAAAATTGTCAGTGGATACCGATTTCCGAAAACACAGCGAAGGGAAACGTTGGGAAAGTAAAGAACAAATCTAAATTAAAGGATATGTTCGCAGTATCGCCAACCGGAGAAAAGATTGCAATAGATAACATATCAAAGTTCTCGTCTAAATATGGGCTGAATTCATCATCTGTTGGTGCCGCGCTGAGAGGATACGGCTCTCCTAACTATAGAGGTTGGACATTTCACTCAAATATGTCAAGAAAATCAGAATAAAGTGTAACGACTATCTCGTCAATGAGAGTACGGCGGAAGATGAGTTGCCGCCGGAAGTGCTTGGACTGGGCTCGCCCAGAAGATATAGTCTGACCAGATGGAAACATCTGAACAGTTGATAACCATTCGATTTCATACTGTCTCGTCGGGTATCTGTGTGCATACCTCAGATATTACTATCCGCAGGAGTTTATCACCTGCTATCTCAACTGTGCATCAACGCCGGAGGACGTGGCAAAGGGCACGGAGCTTGCAGAAGTTTATGGCATCCGAATCGTTCCACCGAAGTACGGTGTATCAACCGATGTATACTGCGTCGGAGATACGAGCGACACAATCGCCAAGGGGCTGTCGTCCATTAAGTACATGAGCGCAACCGTCGCACACGAGCTACTTGCAATCGCAAAATCCGAAAATCCGCCGAAGACATTCGCGCAGTTTCTGCTCCGCGCCGAGGAATCATCTCTCGATTCAAGACAGCTCGATTCACTGATAAAAATCGATTTCTTTTCCAACTTCGGAAATCAGACCGAACTTTTCGCTGTGCTTCGCGCATTTGAATTCTTCAAGGGCGGCACTGCGAGGTCGATTAAGAAAGCCGCTGTAACAGACGATGCGGTAAGAAAAATCATAGAGCGTCATTCGGACTCAAAACGCAAGGACGGTTCCGAAGCGGCATCATATAAATTCAATTCGCAGGAAGATGTTATTCAGTGTATTGAAGAATGTGAAGCGGACATCATGGCGCAAGGGCTTTGCGATTTGGATATGCGCGTGAAGATTCAAAACAGCGTTGATATTCTCGGCTATGTAGGTGTAACGACAGGCAAACCAGAGGACAGAAGACGCTTGATTGTTACAGACCTTACGCCGATCAAATCGAAGTCCGGCGATGGTGGTGTGTGGGCGTACAGATGTACGACAAAGAGCCTCGGCTCCGGCAAAATCGCAAGATTGACTGTAAAGTCCGGTATGTACAAGATGATTCCGTTTAAGGTCGGCGACATTCTGTTCGCAAAAGACCTCTGGAAAAACAATAAAGGATTCTGGTATTTACAGTCCTACGACCTTGAATGAAAGGATATAAAATGGCTACGATTGAAGAAAACAAAGCAGAGTTTATTTCGCTCTGCGGACAGATTCACCGCGATGGAATTGGTGATTTGATGAAATGGCTGGACAACAGCGACTTTTATATTGCTCCCGCTTCGGCAAAGTACCATGGCGCAAAGCCGGGCGGGTTGCTTGAGCACTCGCTTGATGTGTATCACGCGCTGGAAGAGCTCGTCTCCGTATACAAAGACCACATCGGCAATGTGTCGGAGGAAACTCTCGTGATTATCAGTCTGTTTCACGACCTTTGCAAGGTGAATTTTTATGGGACGGAGACGCGAAACCGCAAGAACGCAGAAGGAAAATGGGAGCCTTACACATGCTACACCTACTCTGAGAAGTTCAGCTACGGCGGTCACGGAAGCAAGAGCGTATTCCTCGCGCAGAATTTTATCAAACTGACCGCCGAAGAAGCTGTGTGCATTCAAAACCACATGAGCGCGTGGGAAGATGGTGCGGCTAAATACTGCGGCGCGGCGTATGAGCAGTATCCGCTTGCGTGGATTCTCCATGTGGCTGACGAGGCTGCTACATTCTTGATTGATAAGGAGAGGCAGAATGACAAATCTGACCAGAGCTGAACGAGAAACAATTATCCTCTTCAACGAACAGGACGATATGGCAAACATCTGCACATGCAATGTAAAGTTGCGTAACAGGCTCAAAACGCTGTCTGAAAAGCACGAGTGCGTAGTTTGGAAAGACGGAAACGAGATTTTCGACGAATATGAACTCCCGAAGTCGCTTATCAGGGTTGCCGCTCCGAGACAAGTAACTGACGAGGAAAGAGAGAAGCTGAGAGAGAGGGGGCGGCTCTTATTCGAGCGAATGAAGAAAGCGTAAAACATCCTTATATGAATAAGGAAAAACAAGATGAGAATGGACGGAGGCGGCGTTCTGGCGGACGATTTTTTGCAAGAGATCAAATTGCCGGTCTGTCACTGCTGATAATCGCAATCATCTTTGCGTTCTTAATCGCACGTCTGACACGCGTGGATGCGGTCGAGCCTGTCTCTTTTTATACATATGAAGACATCGATGCCGTGGCGACCGTCATCTACAACGAAGCTCGCGGGGTAAAATCCGATACCGAGAAAGCGTGTGTCGCGTGGACGATTCTAAACCGCGTCGACGCGGGCTATGGTTCGATTATTGAAGTCGCAAGTTCCGCTGGGCAGTTTGCATACTACCCGGTAGAGCACATTCCAGATGATATTTACACGCTCGCGGCGGATGTTGTTTTGAGATGGACGGAGGAGAAAAACGGCGAAGAAAATGTCGGCCGAGTTCTTCCGTCCGAGTATATGTGGTTTTTCGGCGACGGTGAACATAACTATTTTCGCGATTCATTCAAAGGAAATAGATATTGGGATTACTCGCTGGATTCGCCGTATAAAAATTGAGAGGTAAAATGGTATCAGAACTGATTTTAGCTTTTGTATTTTTCGCTCCGATGGGTGTTATGCTTGTCGAATTATTGGGTGGTGCGGCTGACTCTCTGACAGACAAGGAAGAAAAAGAGAAGGAATACAACGCGTTTATGCTCAAACAGGAACATACAATAGGCTTTTGTGATGGCGTGATGTGCGTTACAAAGATCTTAGAGAATAAGGAAAATGGCGACAGCAACAAACATTGCGTGCTGACGAACGGCGACAAGGTGCGGGCGATGTCGGATGAGGAGTTGATTAACTTATACTTCGGTTCTTGTGATGAAGTGTGTCTATACGACGGAAATCAATGCACTGACGCGATGTGCCGGGAAGGTATGCTTGCGTGGCTTAGGAAGGAGGCGAATGGAGGATGTTAACACTTGGCAGTTTGTTTGACAGCGCTGTTTCAGAGCCGTTTGCTGCTAAACCCGGAGACAAAGTGTATGTGTTTTATGTATTTCAAGACTTAGGACGTCCGGTAGGCATCGTCAAAAGAGGGACAGTACACATTGTCGATGAGGCGAACGATTATATAGAAGTGCTGTGCGATGGATATGATGCACATGTATATGGCGAGTTGTCATTCGGCATGCATGTGTTCTATTCGAAAAGGGCGGCGAAAAGAGAATTAAAAAAGTGGAAGAAAAGGATGTAATGAAGCCTAAGATTATTTGCATTTCGGGGAAAGCGCATAGCGGAAAAGATTTTGTCGCAAGCAAAATCGACTATGAACTCGCAAACCGAGGATTCGTGACTCAGATTTTACATAATGCCGATTTGCTCAAGTATATTTGCAGAGAATATCTTGGGTGGAATGGAGAAAAAGACGAGAATGGCAGAAGCCTTCTTCAAATCACAGGCACCAAATCGTTCAGAAGTGTGAATCCGAATTTTTGGGTGGACTTTTTAATCAGTCTTTCAACTGCACTTTTTGACACGGCTTGTGACTATATTCTGATTCCAGACGTGAGGTTTCCTAATGAAATTTCAAGATGGAAAGAGGCGGGGTATGATGTTATTCACGTCGGCGTAAAGAGACGAAATGACGAGAGTGGGCTTACGAGCTATCAAGCTATTCATGAGTCCGAAACCGCGCTTGATAATGTAAAGCCGGACATCGTTTTTGAGAATGATGTCGATTCGGAGAGCCGCGAGCTTGAGGCGAAGATTAAGAGGCTCGTGTGTGCCATTGATAAGTTTTTCATGGCATCAACTAAGAACGAGGGTGTATAGAAACAAAGAATGAAAACCATAAATATTTGTGATATATTAGTCCCGTATTTTTCTGGCATCGAGCCATTAAACGACGCGCTTGACAAGGCAAGTAAATTGTTTCTCAAAACGTTTGAGGACGAAACCTTCATATGTAAAGGATGTGGGGAAATCATATTTCCGAAAGTTACATTTAACGAACACGGAATTTTTATTGAAAGCAGTCGCGCTGAGATTAGAGGCGGCAAAGGAAATCACTGCATCGAAAGAGATGTATGTGAAGAATGTGTTAAGAAAGTCAATGTGATTAGGTGGTGAGATAGGTGGCAAAGTTCATTAAAGCTGTGGAGTGCCCCGTATGTGGCGAAATCGTTAAAGATAATGGCATTTCGCTGGATATGACGACGGGAGAGAACGTTATTTGTTTGAATAATTTTTCGTTCGACTCATTTCATTGTAACAACTGTGGGACAGACATCTATGTCGGAGACATTGAGGATGTCATAGAATATGAAACGGCGAAAGACGATGTTGAGGAAGACGAGGTCATCGAATGAAAATCGGATACATAGTACGATACGATTTGACACTGAATCCGCATTTAACAGAGCGCTTCAAGTTCAGAGAAGCAACATTTACTCGCAGAATTACCTCTCGTGGCGACAGGGTTTACTCGAAAATGTTGCAGCGTCCAGTCGATTATGAGGAAATCGTTGATAACGCTGAGATCATGAAAAAGAATCAGCGCCTAATCCTCGTACAGGAACCGTTCATTCTTGATGACGAGCTGAGAGACAGAGCAACGAAATGGGTAGAGTGGGCAAATCACGCAGACCCAAAGGAATATGACCCATTTGCCGTGTGAAAGAGAGTGCGATGGAATTAGCGGACATGTGTAAAGAGGTTCGGGATATTTGGAATAGTATTTATGGATGTACTGAATCATGGGATTCATGGAACTATTCTTGGTTGTCAAATCTTTTATTTAGATGGAACAGTCAAAGAAATTTTTTCTTGCATGGACAAAAAAGAATGAGGTGAATTAACTATGACTATCGGAATGATTGTACTTGTTATTTTGGGTGTACTTGTTTTAGGTTTCAGTATCGGAGCTATTATTTATGGCTTTATATGCGATGAAGTAGAAACGGGAGTAGGTATTTTTGCTGCTGGGCTTGTTATAGGTTTCTTTTTAATTATCTCCCCTATTGTCTATTCTAATACCGCAGCAGGTAAGCGCGCATACAAAGATCAGCAATCTAACTTTATGGAATACACAATTTATAAACCTACAGGGCCTATTTGTATTAGTCGTTGTTGTCCTAAATGTAGATTTACAGAAGTAATGACAGATGAAGGATTAACCGTTATAGCTGGTAAAAACAAAATAATGTTTACATTCTTTCCTTTGTGTGTGGATGGTAGAATAGAAGCTCAAGAAATGATAGATGAATATAGGAAGGAAATAAAATGATTATTACACATAAATGTAATACATGTGGTGCAGATACAATAAGTTTTTCAGATGGAACTTATCGCTGTCCAAAAGGTCATATAAATACTCCTACTTATGAACCCCAAAATTGCGATATGCCTCTTCCACAAAGTTTTGGTTTTCGGTATGGCTGGATTTGTCCTCGATGTGGTAAAGTAAATTCTCCAGATGTAAATAGTTGTGGTTGTAATCCAACTAACAATACTATAACAAGTAATGGTACAGAAAGTATACCTACTGACATTAACGTAAGTCCTACAGGCATTATTACTTTTGATACGGTAGATACAAGTAATAACATTTGGCATTGGACTTTCGATTCAAATACCAAGGAGTAACAGACGAAATTGATAAGAGTGTATTTGCTACTTGATAAGAGAGTTAAAAGAAAGAGGGTACATAAATATGGATATTATCAACACACACACCGGCAAAATTTATGTCGACAGAGAGCACCGGCTTGAATTCTTGACCGTAGGCGATTATGGTAAAGAAAACAATATTAAAGCTCAATTTCTCGGGCTGAACAAGGAAATCAACGGCGTTAAGCACTGCGATGTTGATTTGGCGAACAAATGGGTGGCGACGATCAGCACGCAAAGAGGATGCCCGATGTCATGCCGATTCTGCGACTGCCCGAAGTACGGGTTTCACGGGAATGTGTCGCGTGAGGATCTGATTTACGAAGTGGCTACGATTCTATCCAACGAACATGTTCCGCATACAAAACGATTCAATGTCCACTTCGCAAGAATGGGGGAACCGACATTCAATAGCAACGTCCTCCAATTTGCAGAGTTCGACTTGAAGCCGCTGGTTCGAAAGTTTATTGCCGCCGATACGATTCATCCTGTTGTTTCGACGATGCTTCCGAAGTCGAACAAAGGGGTGATTCGGTTTCTCAACGAGTGGTGCAGAATCAAGAATGATGTATACGCCGGAGAGGCTGGATTACAGTTCAGCATTAACTCGACAGATCAAGCTCAGAGAGACGATCAGTTTAACTATCAGAGTCTTTCCCTTGCCGAAATCTCAGAAGTGGCAGATCAGCTTCCGATGCCTGTTGGAAGAAAGTATACGCTTAACTTCGCAGTAACGGCGGATTCGATTTTGAACGCGGCGGAGCTCGACAGACTGTTTGACAAGGACAAGTTTATCGTAAAGATAACGCCGATTCATCAGACGAACTCCGCAATTAAAAACGGGTTTGATGTTACTACAGAGTATACAGACTACGATGTCTACCGCAAGTTTGAAGACCCGCTTATCGCTGCCGGATGGGATGTTATCGTGTTTGTGCCGAGCGAGGAAGAGGATAGCGACCGTATCACTTGCGGAAACGCGTTGATCGCGAATAGGAGTGTAAAGTAGGAAAAAGAATGAAACTGACAAGAGAACAAGAATGTATTAAGGAACTATATTCGCTGCTCGACACTATTGAGTCCGCAGCAAAAAGAAAAGATTTGTCGCTCCTTCGTGTTCGTGGAGGAGCCTGTGGTACTGATGTATATAGTGGTTTGCCTCCGATTTGCAGAGCAATGGACGCTATTTTAGATAAGTACGAGGATGTCATTCTTGAGTGTTTTAGGAGTGAGGAGCTGGAATGAAGTATAAGATTATAGGTTCATGTGCGGACTGCAAGTATTTCGTGGAATGCTTTTTTGATGCCTCACATAATCGTGCGACACAAAGTGATGATGGAACGCGTACCACAATTAGGTTTGAATGTAATGGGAAATCTTATGAACGAGATGACAAGTACATTGGGACTGATGAAAATAAAGAAGACTAAGAAGAGGAATAGGAATGAATAACGGAACATGCTCTGAATGTGAGCTTTTTATTAGTATTGGCAACCGGTCGTTTTGTTCTCAATCTATCGTTGAACCATGCTACAAAGATACAGTGGCTTGCAAAAAATTCGAAGAGAAAATGAAGTATAAATTCAACATTGGCACAAAAGAGTGCCCAATATGCGGCGCAAAGATCGAAGAAATACTAATGAAGCCACGCATTTGTTCTCAAAACAATCTTTATGAATGTAAGAATTGCGGATTATTTAAGTGGGGCAATTTTCAAGGTGAAATCGATTATCATATCGGCGACAGGCATTTTTGCTATGTGAATTATGATCCAAGCGGTAAAGACGTGCGAAATCAGATTGATAGCGCCGTAGAAGAGGCGAGAAAGGCATACAAAACAGACGCGATGTCGGTTAACAATTAACGATTTCGTTATTATAATGAAGACGCAAAAAAATATCAAGGAGTAAAAATGAAATACTATGTGATCTCTGATGTTCATGGTTTCTACGCAGAAATGATAAATGCGCTTACCGAGAATGGTTTCTTTCAAGACGCCAAGCCGCACAAACTCATTCTATGTGGAGATATGATGGACAGAGGTAACGAGGCTGTAAAGATGCAAGAATTCATGCTTGAGCAACTTCGCAAGGGCGATCTGATTTTCATACGCGGAAATCATGAAGACCTCATGCTTGAGATGCTACTCAGATTCGATAGGTATTTTGAAAGCATCATGTTCGGGTCGTCGCATCATGTACATAACGGCACGTTTTCGACGGCGCTCCAGCTTTCAGGAATGACGGAGCGCGATGTGTGGAAGACCTATCCTGAACGAAAATTCGTGCGCGCCGTAGAAGAGTCGCCGTTCGTAAAAGAGCTAATTCCTGCGAGTGTCGATTATTTCGAGACAGAACGATGCGTGTTTGCACATGGCTGGATTCCGACAATCGGCACAGTCTCTCCGAAGTACGACGCGAACTGGCGCAAGGCAAGCAAACTCGCATGGGATAAGGCACGATGGAACAATGGCATGGACATGGCTGTGACATTTGGCGTAAAGGTGCCGGACAAAACAGTCGTGTGCGGACACTGGCATACATCGTATGGGCACAGCAAATTCGGACACAGAGGAAGCGAGTGGGGAGACTATGGAGAGCCGGTAGATTTGTCTCCGTTCTATGCCGACGGAATCATTGCCCTTGATGGATGTGTTGCGCTATCTCACAAGGTAAATTGCATTGTAATCGAAGACGAGGAACTGAATAATGGAGCATAAAGCTAAAATATACAAAATCACCACATACATTGTTGATCCGAATGGCACATACCGCGATGCGGACGAACTTTACCATGAGATGATTGACAACACGGAGGCTTTTACTCCGTGCCCTATCGATTGCACAGAGCGTGAATTTGAGTGGGATGATAATCTCGTCATCAACAACATCGGATGCACACGAGCGGCCGCAGAAGAATTTTTTGAAAAATGCAAACAAGTTTAACATGTTGTACGGATAGACGAATTTAAGTGGTAACATAGACGTGAAAGGACGGTGAGAATGTGAGCAAGGTGAACTACAGAACCGTAGACCGGAGTGCGTATAAGTCAGACCAAGAGTTTTACGCACACATTGGAACGATTCTCGGAAAGCTGGCGCAGGACGGGTATGTAGCTGTGTTCGAGTACGACGATGTCGACATTTACTCGATCGAATATGACCATGCAAATCGTGCGTATGGGTGCCCGTATCCTGTATGGCTGGAGCCGGAAGAAGAGAATATGGTGCTGGATGCGCGTGCAGAAAAGGAAGAAAAGAAAGCGGGGTGATAGGTTGGAAGAAGTAATTCTGTATTCTACGGGGTGTCCTGCATGTGGTGTACTGAAGAAGAAGCTCGACGAAAAAAGAGTACGGTACGCCGAGAATAATTCCGTAAAGGAAATGACCGCTTTGGGGATTAAGCAGGTTCCGGTTCTTAAAGTCGGCGACCATATGATGACACTCAAAGAAGCGGTTGACTGGGTAAGTAGGCAGTAAGAAAGGCACTCAATGGATATTACAGTAAAAATGTCAAAGAACTTTCAGACGCAGCTTAACAAACTGTATAGCGAATACGGTGATGCGTTTGCAGAGTTGAACGGGTTGTCCGAACGACAGCTCAACTTCAATAGTTTTATCGATAATTTCATCGACACAGACACAGTCGCAGATGCCTCTATAGACGGCAACGCGAATGTTGGACATAGAGACATCGTCACGATGATAAATGAAATGTCAAAGCCACATCAAAAGCTGTTGGCACTTCACAAGATATATTACGAGATTCAGAAGAAATATGGGTTTCAAACGGCGAACGATTGGCTTACGCAGGAATGGACGCGCGGTCTTTATATGCACGACTGCCATTCGGCATCACTCATTCCGTACTGTTTCGCTTACGACCTGAAAGATCTCGCCGAGAAAGGTTTATACTTCATTGAGGGATTCAACGGTGCACCGCCGAGACATTTAGCCACATTCGTGGACTTCGTCAAAGAACACTGTAGCTTTGCTGCCAATCGTTCTGCCGGGGCTGTTGCGTACCCGAATCTGATTCCTTATATGTTCTATTTCTGGAAGAAGGATGTTGACTCTGGGTATATGGGGCTTACGTCCAAGTACGGCAAGAAGTTTGCTAAACAGCAGATTCAACGGTTGATTTACAGCTTGAACCAGCCGTTCCTGAGAAATTCTATCCAAAGTGCCTTCACAAATGTAAATTTCTTCGACCATCCGTATTTTGAAGCGATATTCGGCGGCGCAGAGTTCCCGGACGGCACTTTTATGATCGACTTTGAGGAAGAGATTATCGAGTTTCAGAAGACATTCCTTGAAGAGATGAGCAGAATCCGTTCAGAAAATATGATGACGTTCCCGGTATCGACGATCTCACTTCTCGAAAACGAGAATCACGAGCCTGTCGACGTCGAATTTGCAAAATGGGCGTGCAAGCACAACATGAAGTGGAACGACTCGAACTGGTTTACAGACACTGACGTCACCAGCCTATCGTCGTGCTGTCGCTTAAAAAACAACATCACAGAGCTTGGATATACGAATTCAATCGGCGGGGCGGCACTGAAGGTCGGCTCTGTTAAGGTGTCTACAATCAATCTGGCGAGACTCGCCTACGAGTCTGAAACGGAAGACGCGTATATCGAAAAGCTGCAAAGCATTGTTAATCTGAATATGAAGGCGCTGGATTGCCAGAGGCATATCATTCAGAGAAACATTGAAAAAGGGTTGCTTCCCAATTTCACATATAAGCTCATCGAAATGAAATATCTCTACTCGACTGTCGGTATTCTCGGCATATTCGAGACGATGAAGTCGTTTGGATATACATATCAGGACGAATTCGGCAACACGTTCTATAAGGATGAGGCGTATATCTTCGGGAAACGAATTTTCGATACGATTCACGCCGAAAAGGACAAGTTCTTAAAGGATAAGGATTACAAAATCAACTTGGAGGCTGTACCCGCCGAGTCTGCGGCAGCAAAACTGCAAAAGGCAGATGAAATCTTGTTCCCAAGTAAAGTTGTAAATGATCTTCCGCTGTATGGAAACCAGTGGATTCCGCTTGGTATCAAAACTACGATGCAGGAGCGCATTAAAATTGCTTCCGCATTCAGTGCGTATTGCTCTGGTGGCGATATTCTGCATCTGAACTGTGATGCTCCGTTTGATTCATTCGATAAGGCATGGTTGATGCTGCTTTATGTAATGAAGCAGGGCGTAAAGTATTTTGCGTTCACGGGGAAAATCAATGCGTGCAAAAATAATCACGGATTTTACGGGAGTGTGTGCCCGGAATGTGGACTGCCCGTTGACACGGTATACTCAAGGATTGTTGGCTTCTACGTTCCTGTAAAGACATATTCAAAGGAACGTAGAGAAGAGTATAAAATGCGACTGTGGGAAGATGTAAACCGATGAGAGGAACGCGTGAATGCTACTAAAGGGATTGACCGACGAAGACTTTGTGAATTACAAAAAACCGTCAATGTTTTTTGCTTTCCCACGCTGTTCATTCAAGTGCGAAGTAGATGCAAAATGCCACTGCTGTCAAAACAGTGGCATGGCGTCTGCCGCAGACATAAGTGTGGACGTTGATAAGATCACAGATCGGTATTTGCAAAATTCAATTTCGAAAGCGGTGGTGTGCGGCGGATTGGAACCGTTTGATAGCGCAAGTGATTTGCTCGCGTTTATCAAAGCCTTTCGGGGTAGAACAACCGATGACATCGTTATTTACACCGGCTACACCGAACAGGAATGCAAAGGCAATGGGTGGCTCGACGCTTTGTCCGGTTTCGAAAACATCATCGTCAAATTCGGTCGCTACATTCCGAATCAACAGCCGCATTTCGACTCGGTGCTCGGTGTGAATCTCGCGAGCGACAATCAATACGCGAAAGTAATAGGAGCTTCAATATGACGGTTATTCAAAACCCGGACAAAGAATATGCAATGCAAGTCCGAGAAAGACTCAGAGCAAATGGGAATTACTGCCCGTGCAGGCTCGAAAAAACAGACGACACAAAATGTATGTGTAAGGAATTCAGAGATATGATGGAGCGTGGAGAAAAAGGCTTTTGTCACTGCCAGCTCTACTTGATAAAGTAAGGAGAAAGTATAATGATGCCGAGAGCACTTAATGCCTATTACAAGGAGTGTATGGTTCTTTCTGATCAGACGCTTTGTGATGCGTTTTATGAAGTCGCAAAAGTGGCGAAAGCGAGCTTCGAAAATATGCAAATTGAAAGAGTAATCTTCAATGCACCCGCGACGGTCGTTTACTGGAAGGACGGCACGAAGACGGTCGTGAAGTGCCAAGACGGAGATAAATACTCGAAAGAGACTGGTCTCGCGATGGCGATTGTTAAGAAAGTATATGGGAATAGCGGCGCGTATAACGACATTATGAAGACGTGGATCAAAGATTAAGGAGATTGAATGGATAACAACAGAGTTTGTCACTTTATGAAGGTGTCCGATGATGTATACAAGGACGCCCTCGAAGCTGCAAGGCCGTATATTAAACCCGAATCTACATATGACATGACGGCAAAAGAAATTCTTGATAAGATCATTACACCATGCCGTGCTACGACGCAGAGTGCGGGATACGATTTCTTTTCGCCGTTTCCGTTCACGCTGAACCCGGGCGAGACAATCATGATTCCGTCCGGCATTCGCGCGGTCATTGCGGATGGCTGGTTCCTCGCGATTGTCCCGAGAAGCGGGCTTGGATTCAAGTATAAGTTTACGCTCGACAACTGCACCGGCGTAATTGATGCTGACTACGCAAACTCCGCAAACGAGGGACACATCATGCTTAAGATGACCAACAATGGGGATAGAAAACTGTCGGTTCAAGCAGGAGTCGCGGTAGCGCAAGGGATTCTTCTGCCGTTCGGTGTTGCGGTCAATGATGACTATACAGCGTTCAAAATAAGAGACGGTGGCTTTGGTTCCACCGACAAGAGATAAGGAGATTTATATGAGCATTATTCTGATTATTCTTGCGATTCTCGCGATTGCAGGTGGCGTGGTTCTTATATATGACAAAAAACATGTAGGCAGCACACTTCTTATTGTTACTGGCGTTCTTGTCTTCGTATCCGCCTTCAGTTTTAAGATTGTACCTACCGGGTACACGGGCGTGAAAACTACTTTCGGACAGGTGTCTGAGGATGTTGTGCCGACCGGATTTAATGTTAAGATTCCTTTTGTGCAGAGCATTAAACTGGTGAACAACAAGCAGCAGGACGTCGCGATTGACGCCAAGGTGTGGGGAGAATCCATCGAGAAAACGCCCGTATTCGCATCAGACATCACGGTTACATATCAAATTTCAGGAGATAAATCCGCATGGATTTTCAGAAACGTCTCTGACGTAAAAAATCTCGTATCTACGAGTGTTGTTGCATCGGCAATCAAGTCTGCTATGGTACAACTTCCTGCATCTTCGGTAACTGTAAGAACGAAAATCGAGCCGCTTGCAAGAGAAGAGCTTGAGTCGTCTCTCGCAGGCAAGTATGGTGACGGTACAATCTCTATTCTGAAGGTTGTAATCGACAACATGGACTTCGAGGATAGTTACAATGCGGCGATCGCCGAGAAGTCCATTGCACAGCAGAAGAAAGAGAAGCAGGAAATCGAGAACGCTACGGCGATTTCAAAGGCAGAAGCCGACAAGAAAGTGTCCATCTCGAATGCAGAAGCTAAAGCCGAGGCGACACGAATCGCTGCCGAGGCAGAAGCTGAAGCGAACAGACTTCGTACAGAATCGCTGACCGAGGCTGTGCTTACAGCAAAATTCTACGAAAAGTGGAATGGCGTTCTTCCGTCCGTTATGGGCGAAAACACGGTTATTACCGACGTCGGTAGATAACAAATGTTTGTATGCGTTGACTGCGGAGCATTATTTAACGATCCGGCTGTATACTGTGATACGCACGGACTTGATGCTCCGCCGTTTGAAGTAAAATCCGGTTGCCCGGTATGTGGCGGTATGTATGCAGAAGCGCCGCAGTGCTTCGTCTGCGGAGAACCGATTACGGGAAAGTATATAAAGCTCGACAACGGAGATTGTGTATGTTGTAATTGTTATACAGAGAAGACAACAGACAATGCGGAATGAATATATGCCGAAAAATCCCGAGATTGTACATGTATACTTGAATAAATTCGTTAATACATATTGACATTTCAAATACAATTTGATATTATAATAGCAGTAGAGGACACCTGCTCTAACAGATGCCCTCGCTGGTGAACCCCAGACGGTTGCCACAACATACAAACCATGCAAGTTGAGAATAAAATTCTCAAAGTCCATGAGCCGTTCTGCTGCGAACAGACGGCTCACTTCTTTTTAATCTCGAACTTATCGTAAACCTGAAGTAAAATCCAAGTAATCGATACAATCCAGAATATTTCCTGAAGTGTTATATGTATCACCTCCTGTGGGACAAATTTCCCGCGAGGGCTACATATACGCCTCCATTCCGCACTCGCGGGATGACAAGGCAACCGTCCTTTGCCGTTAAGGTGGGACTCACGAACCATATTATATCTCTAAGCGCTACGAATGTCAATATTGTAAAAAAAACTGGTGTAGAAGCAATTCTTCTACACCAGTTTTTAATTTGTCTACCAAGCTGTATAGCCCCAGTCTTTGCTATATCTTGTTGTTTCGCCGCTCTTTACTGTTATTTTAACTATAATAGTCTTATATACAGCTCCACCGAGTTTTATGTTCTTGAGAGCCTCGTCCGATATTATACCAGACAGACACGAATCTGCCTGTTGCGTGCATACATTTTTTTCGATTGGAGAGGCGTGCGTTTTGTGACTTTGCAGTATAAGATAATATTCTCCGGCGGGAACGTTATCAAAGTAGTAGTTGCCAGACCCGTCAGCGGTTGTTGAGGTGACGGTAGGGTCTTCTTTAAGGTCGTTTGAAATATTCAAGAACGTAACTTCGTCAGAAATCAAAGGAATCTTGTTCGTCTGCACAAGCATTGCTTTTGCACCGACATCCGGTTTTGTTCCGATATACTTGTTGTATTGCCACGTTATCAAGCCCGTCACAGATCCTTTTTTAGAGCCATTATAGACAAGACTCGAAATTTTACTGTTGTTTTTAACAAGTTGAATTTCGTCTTTTGTGTACCATCCAACACTCTTTTGCGCTTCTGCTTTGGAGGCTGGGAATGCTTTGCTTTTTCCGTCCAAAGTATACAACGTGACATATGGTTCAGACGCCCATCCGGAAGACGTGTACGAACTCAAGTCAGACGTCGGAATAATTTTTGATGTGCCATCCTGCTTATACACGGTCGTTACAGGATATGTGTACCATCCGACTTTCTTTTGGGCGTCAACATTTGCCGTCGGAAAAACGTTCGACCTTCCGTCGGCTGCATACATTTTTGTAACCGGTTCCTCATACCAACCAACGCTTTTTTGCTTTTCGATGTTGGAATACATGACAATAGATTTTTCGCCATCAAGTGAATACATGAAGATTACTGGCTCATCATACCAATAAACCTTCTTATATGCGGCAAGCTCGTCCTGCTCGACCTCTACTTTTCTGCCGTCGACAGAATATAACGTGTATGTCCTATGCGTCGGAAACTCAGAGAACTGCTTGTCTGGCATTTTCGTAATGCTTGCTGTTCGAGTCTCTGCGTCCCATTTAACATCCGCCCCAAAAGACTCTGCAACAAACCTAACCGGAACAAGAGTGCGTCCGTTTACGATTTGCGGGGCAACATCCAACTCTATTGGTTTCCCGTTTACAGTAAGCTCTCTCTCGCCTATCTTTGCAATTACAAGCGCACGATTGTCTTGGGCGGTAATCTTTTGCGTAGAACCGTCCCAAAGCACTTCCGCTCCCATCGCCTCGAAGATAGCTCTAAGAGGAACCATGGTTCTGCCATCGATGATAGATGGTTCGACATCGAACTCGATGGCGGTTCCATCTAATGTAACAGTAATTGGATTTTCGGCAGCAATGCCTATCGAAAGCAGCAGTGCTGTCAAAATGGTGAAAACGGCAAGAACTGCTGATAAATGAAAACGTTTCATATTTCCTCCAACAATATGTAGTTTACTTTATTATACACCATATTCAAGCATTGTCAATAGGCGCGCAAAAAAAACTGGTGTAGAAGAAATTCTTCTACACCAGTTTTCATTTAGATGATGTCATTATCGTTCGGCTTGCTATTTGTAACGTTCGCGGCATCGGCAAGCCCTTCTCCGAGAATATACGCAACGACGGTTGCGCCAGCCATAATAAGGGCTGTGATTTGCGTAGCGGTCTCTTCGGTGCCGCCAAGAGCGACAATTAAGAGCGAAACAAACGATGCGACGGCAATCCAGAACTTGCGCGATGTCAGCTTTCTAACCCAATCAATTTTCATATGTATTCTCCTGTGTTTTATTCATGTTGCGATTCACGCCCTTCGAGCACGGTAATACGATGCTCGTGGTCGTCCAATTTATCCGAATGCGCGTCAAGTCGTCTATCTGCGCGTGCATTAACCGCTACCATCGACTCGATTGTACACGAAAGTTTTGTGATGTTCGTGTTCAATTTAACTATTGGTGTGACTATTGCAACCGTAAAGGCTACAATCGCGGATATGCCTAAGAATATTTCCCATGTCATGCGTCCTCACCTCCTTCAGCCAGCCCAAGAACAATTATTGTATTTAATGTCTCCGGCTTTGATGGGTTGCGGATGCACAAATTCTGATACGGCAGTGCGTATTGTGTACTATCATACATATTGGGCGTGAGCGATCCGGCACTGTTGGATATAACAAACCGCTTGTCTTCTGTCAATCCAAAAGCTACGACAGCATGTCCGTCGTACATTGATTCGCCGCCACGAACGGTAAATGTAATGTATTTTCCGCTACTGATTTGGTCGTACAAATGCTGCAGCTTTGCGGTCTTCTGCGCCATAGTGTCAGTCAAAGACGCGTCTGGGAACGGAAGCTGCTCACAGGTCATGCCAAGGTGCGTAATAAACGGCGCAATATGGTCTCCGTTGGACGAAAACAAGGGACGCCAGCCGCTGTGGTGCTCGTCCAGATACGTCGCGAGATCCTGAACGGTGTCAAAGCTAAGATTGTGCAACCCGCAATAGGCTGTAATGATAGCAAAGAACACGCAACCGTAATAATATGTTTTCTGTGTCTCGCCGTAGTTATTTGTCCCCGTGTAAATCGGCAAGTCCTTCCAGCGTGGGTCGGTTTGTCCGAATGCGGTCGGAAGACCATTCAGATGTGGCGTTACGGTGCATTCGCTCCAGATGTCTTGGTGGATTTGTGCCGGTGTTGCTTCTGTGCCAAAGCTGTCGCTGAAGCTATTCCACTGCGTATTTGTAAAATCCAGTCCGGTGCTGAAAAACGCCCTTTCCCCAACACTTTGCATTTTGTCGGTCGGCGGCAAAAACGATACCTTCCGAAGGCTTTCTGTGGTCGCAAATGCATAATCGCCTATGCTCGTCACTGCCTGATTGCTTTTGACTTCTGTCAGACTTCCGCATTGGGCAAAGCAGCGCGATGGGATTGCAGTTACATTTCCGATATTCGCAAACCGAAGATTGTTACAGATATAAAACGCAGCCTTCTCCAATATGGTCTGCAAATTCGGAAAGTTCGCATACAGCAAGCGCGATTTTTGGAAGCAGAAGCCGCCGATGGAGGTTATATTCTGCGTATTCAACACCTTTTCGACGCAGCTCTCGCGGCACCACGCATCCGGAATCGCCGTGACGGCTGCCGGAAGAACGATTTCTTTAACGACCATGTTGTTGCAGAACATGCCGACCGCCATGCTTTTAACGGGTAATCCTTTGACCATGTCGGGAATAACTACGCGCTCCGGAAGTTCACTGTTTTTCGTTCCGACAACACCGATGCCCGCGTCGCTGATTGCATAGGTGTAGGCGCTTCGTTTTGTCGGCAGCGCGCCTCTGTAGGCAGGCTTCAGACAGACCATGCCATTGATGTCGATGTCAAAGTATTTGTCTTCGACACCAATGTCGACTATGTAGGATGCATTTTTGTCCGCGTCCGTCAGGATTGATTTGCCGCCCAACTTGCCCGTTCCGTCAAACGATACTTCAAACGCATTGCTGCGAGCTGTGTCACCTGTGCCGTTTCCGACGGCAAACGCAACGGCATTTTTGTTGTACTTCGTCGGGGTGCCCGCAATCTTCATTGGATAGCTACCAATTGCGGTGCTTGCATAGTTGTCAACCACGCTGCCGACGCCACCAGCGTGCGAAGCAAAGGCCAATGCCTGCGTTTCGACACCTTCGGCGTGTGCCCCGCGTGTGCCGGTCGTTCCGCCGCCAGCGACGGTTTTCTCTCCCTCAGCATGCGAACGGTATTTTGCGGTTGTCAGACATCCCTCTGCATGTCCTGCGGAGCCGTCGGCGGTCGTTCTGTCGCCCTCTGCGTGTGAAACGTTGCCGATTGCATTTGTGCTGAATCCCTCAGCGTGCGAATGCAGCCCAGACGCGGTCGTTTTTGCGCCCTCCGCATGGCTGTCTTCACCGCTTGCGGTTGTGCCAACGCCCTCGGCATGTGCGCCTTTCGCAATAGCTTTATTGCCGACGCCCGCTGTAGTGGTAGCGCCCTCTGCGTGCGCGCCGAGTCCTGACGCAACAGAACTCATCCCTTCCGCGTGCGAATGGTCGCCGCTTGCTACGGTTGACATCCCCTCCGCGTGCGCTTCCGTGCCGTTTGCTTGTGTCAGATAGCCCTCAGCATGACCGGCTCTGCCGTTGACGACCGTTTCGCGCCCCTCTGCGTGCCCAGACCAACCATCTGCGTTGACTTTGGTAAAGAAGCCCTCGGTGTGCGCGTTGCTTGCCAGCGCCTGTGTGTGGTAGCCCTCCGCGTGCGAAGCACTGGATTTTGCATATGTGCCTTCCCCTTCTGCGTGCGCACCGACCGAGCGGGTTTTGTTCGCGCGAACATACCCCGCCACGGTTAAAACGCCCTCTGCCGTGGACGCATCTCCGTCAGCCCTTGTACCGCTGCCGACGGCAAATGCATCTGCTCCGTCAGCCTGCGGCGTCGGCGTCTCCGGTGTCTGCGGCCTATACTCTTGACCGCCGTCATCGGACTCGGTAACGGCTGTAGTATTGTTCATCCGCAGACTTCCGGCGCCGGAACCGTTTTTAATATTTAAGTCTTCCTGATCAAGTTTGTCAATGCACGCCTTGATTTCTGCCGCAGTTATTTCGATATACTGTCCGTCTACGGCTATTCCCTTGATTTTGTCAGCGATAGAGGCGGTTACTTCCTGACGTCGCAACTTTCCGTCATCGCCGATATAGTCAAAATAGATATGTCCGCTGTCTTTGCAAAAATAGACATATCCATCTGTTTTCGCGGATGGCAAGTTGTTTTCTATTCCGCGATTTACCTTAAACAGAGCCATTTGTAACTCCTTTTGACTTGTATAGCAAAGGAGACCTGCCAAGCGGCAGGTCTCCTTTATATTCATATCAGATTAAAATGTTCCCATTCAATGTCGACAGAAACCTTTTTGTCCGTAATGTTTCCAACCTTGAGAGACGAAGATGTGGCGCCCTCCAAGATGTTTGTTATCGCAGCATTCCGCTTTGTTTTGTCTTCTGCTTTTCTTATTTGCCGCATGAAGCGGTATTTTGTTAAAGAAAGTATCAGATAAATTGGGGCGTTTTAGTGCGGTAAAGCGATGCGCTGATTTATATTTGCGGATTGTTCATGCGCACACAACCATCGATTGAACCATGCTGATTGCTTCAGCATTTTTTGTTCACATTGCGTCTCAAAAAGTCCCCCATTTTGTTACAGAATCCACAATTCCGACAAGCTCTTTCATTTTTTCAAGCGTCTTTGTGGCTTCTTCCATAAAAGTCGGTGTGTAATCTGGGTCGCCGGTTCCGTCCTTGTCGGCTCCGTCAATCACACGCAACCGAACGTTGTTCGTTGTTACCGTCTTGTCGTTTGCCGTGTCTATTCCAATAACACCTACGGATACTTCTCCGCGATGCTGCATGACAGCATTCGGTAACATACACGCGTTGTCGTGGATCGAAACGTGATATGTCACGCCGTCGCAAGCGAATGCGGCTGTTTTTTGATATGACTCCCATTCGTCGCCGAACATAAATACACATGTTGCGCTGTTTACACATCCGCTTGTTACAAAATCGAGGTTCCTGACAGAAAGCCTGTTTTTGTTTATTTCAAGCGTGATTCTAAGCATTTGACCCCCTTATATTGCCGTTATGACAGCCTTTGATTCGTTCGGAATCCACTGAACGATACAATTAACGGCCTCGGCGATATGCCGTATCGGGCACATCAGTCTGTTGTTTTTTATTTCTGTCGCCGCGTCCAATTCGACTTTCTTCCCATTAACAAGCATTGTGCGTGAATCTTTCGTCAATACGATTGTGGCTTCCTCGGAAATGAGCATCGCTTGCGACTTTGCTCCGTCCCAAGCAACATCACAACCCAAACTCTCGGCTACAAATCTAATCGGGAGATATGTTCTTCCCGTTTTTTTATCAATCATCGCTGGAGTGTCAATCTCCTTTATTGCGCCGTCCGCGAGATAATGCTCATCGCCAATCACAAACTGGATTTCTTTTGTTTTATAAGCAATTTTGGATTCCGTGTCGGTCAATGAGTAACTGTCAACACCGAAACATCTGCCGACCGGCAAATATACAATTCCGCCATTCCTTTGCGGGTCTCCATGCGAATTTTTTGCAATATAGTAATCTTTGTCGCCGATGCGCTTCCATCCAACAATACAGACAGCATGATGTCCTTTAGACCCGCGCGGATACTGCGGTTCTATGCCGCCGTTTCGACGCCCGAAGCTCTTATCTACGATGATAGAAGTAACAACAGGATTATTCTTGATAAGCTCCGACTTCACGACGTCTGTATCACGCATATCAACGCGCCTGTATGTATTCAGCTTGAATTTGTTTGCAATTATATCAGCGTTCTCGTTCTTCTTCCTGTAAGACGAAAGCATGTTGTGCAGCCGTGGGTTGTCGACGTTCTCTTTGAACTCCGACATTTGAAGGGCGCCCCATTCACGAATGGCCTCAAGTCCATACTTCGTTGACATCCCATCGCCGTTGCCGCCATAGTACCCGTACACAGAATACGGAGACAACACCACAAGTTTGTTCGTCAGACAGTATATCTTAACCATCTGCGCCATCGCCGTTGCGAAACCGACGCAAGCCGGAATCATTCCTTGCGACCACCAGACCTTTTTGTATGGAAATGGAATCAAATATTCTGCGTCATTTGCTGTTGCCATGCAAAACCACCTCATTCCAGCACGGACGCCATGTTGTGCAACAGCTCTGGAAGGTAGCGCACGGATGATGCAATCCCGCGCCAGTAATCCGGCGACTGAATTACTTTGTGTTTGACCAAGACATCAAGGTCGCATTCAAGCGTTGTTTTGGTTGTGATGATGTATGTACCCACTTCGTTTTTGATTCCGAGAATGTCTTCGGGGCAGACGGTTGTCCGCCCGTCCGATTCTCGCACCTCAAAGTGCAGGTGCGCACCAAAAGAATAACCGGTGTTGCCCATTACGCCAATCTCGTCCCCGGCTTTCACGGCATCGCCTTTTTTGACGCTGCGAGATTTCAGATGGCAATAATAATAAAAACGCCCATCGTTTCCGCGGACGCAGACATAATTTCCCCATTGCCATGTGAGATTTGATTTGTTTGTGATAATGCGCGAAACAACAACTTTGCCACCAACGGCGGCAGTTACGACGTTAGACCCAACGCCGACAAGGTCGTATCCTAAATGATGGTTTGGCGCACCATTCAGCGTGCGCAGACCGTATGGCGATGTAAGTTTAACGCGGTCTGTCTTGAAAGGTATAATCATGGTTATCACCTCCTAAAATTCTCCCCAAGCATTTGCTTCCTCTACTTTTTGCGTTACGTTCTGTTTTGCTTCGGCGAGGATAGTCTGTTTGTCTGTATCTATAAGAGACTGTGCACTTCTGTCAAGCAATGCATCAATTTGCTTGCCGGTGTATTTTGACTTATACTTTTCTGCCATATATACTCCTTACGACGTCCACGTCACGCCGAGCTGCTGTTTTGCATACGGCGACGCTACGATTAGTTCTCGCAGGGCTGGGAAGCTCGCGAGCTGATTCATCGCAAGATTGCTTGCTTTAATTTCCGCAAGCGTTTTGCAGTCATTCAAAGAGGCTCCAGCGCCAGCTGACGTAGATGTTGCAGTATCCCCTATGACAGTATGAAAGTTCCACAACTGCGCACCAATATTATAGACTCTGTCCGCACAGTTCTTCCCGAAGGCAGTATCAAGTATGTCCGAGCAAGACATCTCTCCTGATAGGTAGTGCGCAACCAAAAATAGAGTCAGTGAGTCGACTGAGCTCTGTAGGAAAGAAAATGGAATGATGTCCGTGCCTGCGTATTGCCCAATCGGTTTCTCCGGAACAGAAATGTATTTATCGAGATTGTCGGATGTCTTATCGAGCGCCTTTGTTTCAATCTCATTTTTGAACTGAACGGCGCTCATGCCATCGTGTATTTCAATCGCCATTTGTTCTTCTCCTTGTCTCCAAAGGTGAAATAAAGATTTCTAAAATCCATAACCTGCGCATTGGTTTGCTTGCCGCCGGTGTCGGGGCTGATATATCGTATCCATCCATCCTTTATAAGAGCGTTTTGGACGATACATTTTGCAGATGTAGTATTGAAAGAAATTGTCTCATTTACATTATCCCCAGTAATTGAAACGGTATATGGCGACTGACTAAGTTTTATATCAATCGATAGTCCGGCCTCCATAGAAGATGTGGGTGAAATGTGGTCGCACATAACCCGTAAACGACAATTCGGGTTATATCGGGTTTTAACAAAAAGAAAATCAATGTTTACATAAATATCGCAGTATTCACGAACGACACTGGTGATAAAATCGCTGTGGAAGTAAAGAGAAGATATGTCAGGATATTTCCATCCCGCACGAAAGTTTCTGAATGTAAACGACCCGGGCATACGAACATACCCATTATTTGCAATGCCGATTTCGCCGACGTCCATTCTGAGAACATCCATGTGACAATTGATATTCGAAGAGTTCCAATACCATCCGTCTTTTATGCAATATAGTTTTGAATTGTACGCAACTGCTGCCTGCGCAAGCCTTTGCCCATATATATGTCCGACTAAAGCAAAAAGCGGATAAAATGAGCAAATATCATCGATGGCGTCTTTCGAATCGAAGATTTCATCCCATGTGTTATAATTCGATATGCGCGAAAGCGGGAAAATAGAAAAATTGTTCTGTAGCATTTGCGCAACTTGAAACAAAATTCTCCCGACGTTCTTTTCGCATTTTTTGAACGCGTCAAACACACACGGCAGAGATGCGTTGCGATCGTACTCTCCGCTCTTAAACCTATGTTGGATATACATAAAAAGCACAAGCATAGAAGCCCAATGCTTTGCGGTCATATCACTCAATGCCTCTTTTGTGCATATCGGGTTTTCTACATCGCGGAAAGATGTAGTCAAGTTTTCACACAAAGTTTTTCCGCCGTCTTTCGTTACCATCTTTTCAAACTGTGTTTTAATCTGCGCTCCAGTCATTTTTCCGTTTAATTCGATTGTCACACCATCACCTCCTTAAAAAGTTCTACCGACATAGGCGTTGTCAAAATCATCGCCGCGCGCATATACAATCACCTTTGCGCCGCTCGACAGAGACGTTCCTGTTAAGTTCTTTGCAGAAACCACACAGAATCCGACGTCTACAGAGGCTGTGTCGCCTGCCGACACACCAACTGTGTCTTTCACCGTGCCGAAGTATGAAGTTTCAAGTCTGTTCGAAACGTACTTCCGAATTTCTTCGCGGACAATCTTTTGAATCTCATTTCTAAATGCGTCTATCATGCAGCCTCCTCAATATGGAAGATCCTCGATGTTTGTCGCACCCACGTTCGTACTTCCGCTCGAAATTGAAACAGAAGAAACAAACAGATTCTGCCCGTAGACATTCTTTCGTTTATCGTTCAAGCAGATTAGCGCGTTGGATTGTATGAACGGGATGTAGACCATTGAGATGCTATACGACAGAGTTACAATCGACTTTTTCTGCAACTCGTATTCAGCTCTTGTTTGGCATAAGTCGCTCGTGCTGATATGGCTATCCGAGATGTATTCAAATCGAATCGGCATCATATAGATGTTCGACGGGCTCTTGGCATTTTTGTTGGTCACCGTATGCTTGACAATAGCGCCATTGATGTTTGCGCCGACGACGGTCACCTTGTTGATGACCTCATCGAACTTAACTTCGTAAGAAATCGAAGTGCAATCCGAAAACTCGTCGTCTATCGTCCACAATACGGGCTTGTTCGCAACTTTCAGCAATTCGTCTGCCGGTTCGAACACAAGACATCCGTATTCGTTGTAGTACACATCGCACGACAAAATCTCACCAAGCTCCAAAAGAATGTCTCCGACGGATGACTCTCCGTTCACGGTCATGGTATACGGCGTTTTTTGCGAAGCGTATTTTGACGGGAATATTACAGGGTCGTCATCAAACGAAGTCCCGTTTCCGGTATCGAGCTTTAGTAACGTTTGAATTGCAGTATATATGGGGGTGTTTGGAATGATTTTATACTCTGTTTCAAGAACACCTCCGAGCGTGCCGTCCAACTTTGCAAACTTATCAACGCCGTCTATGCTTACTGTATCCTCGTCTCGATTGTAAGACGGATTACTTAGAAGATAAATTCCGAGCGGATACCAGTACAAGACGTCGTCATATATAATACCAGAGAATGCTCGAATCTTTGTATCTGCCCACAGTCCAGTATTTACAGGTGATGCATCCCATCGGCCGTCGTCGTTCAACATCGAAAATGAGATGGATCTCGTTTGGCCGTTCTTGTATTCCTGCTGGTACGAGATTGAGTCTTTCAGAATGTACCTGCTGATGTCTTCGCGCGGTGTTTCGTCTGCGTAAAGCAGCTCGACCCGATATAGTTCTTTAACAATCGGCTCCAGCACAGCTTTGACAAATGCGGGATTCTGGCTTAATACGATTACCTTGTCGTTCGTTAAAAATTCCTCGTCGGCGACTGTGTATACCGCATTTCCGCGAGAGTCGTATAATGTCTTATTCACTACATACACCATATGAATTACTCCAATATCTCTGCGTACACGGAATAGTCGTCCGCATTCGCAATCTCCGTAAAGTCGAATGAGATTGTCGTCGGAGCTGGTGAATAGTCCTCTGCTTTATGAGACGAGCTCGTAATTTCAATGATGTATTTGTGGCCAAACGGATCTGTCAGCAGTTTTGGGTTCTTGGAGTCGAGGAATGACGTCCACTTGCTAAACAGGCGTTGGTCTTCAACATACTTGCCATGCTCTACAATGCGTCCCGCATATGCAGAGAGACTACCTGATACATAATTCTGATCTCCGCGTCGAATGTGCGGGTATCTGGAATATGTTTCTTGCGTCGTGGTCTGCATATTGTGCGAAAAATCAATCGGCTCTGCGTTAATATAAAAGTTCCAGATGTAGTCTCCAACCGTAAAGGTTCTGTCGTCGTGGCGGACGAGGTCAATCAGCGTATATGCTGAAAAATCAGCCAACGTCGAATTTGTAACGACAGGAGCCATATATACCGAGTTCCCATTCTCGTCCAATGTGATTGGATAGATTAAATAAACAACGCTATCTTTTGAGCAGACACCGTAGTCGTGAACGGCCTTTGCTCCGGTGGCGATTTCAGCAACAAAAGTCATGTTTTCGTCATCAGACTTTTTATATACGCGATAGCCAATAATTGTGCTCTCCGAAGAGCCATAATTGGATGCGGCGATATTGCCATCAAATGTAGCGAGCATGACCGTCATACCGCCCCATTCTGGCTCGTTTACAATGGAATCACCGTTGGGAAGTTTCGACGGGTCACTCGTTGCGAACATCCAGTCGAACGATGCGCCGCCATGTAGCTTTATACTATGTCCCACTCACCGCACCACCTTTCGTAATGGAGACTTGATTGTTGTAGTATTTCAAATACCACCAGTATGCAAATGTGCCGTCTGCAATTTTGATGACGGTGCCAGCGCTACTAAAATCTATCGTGTCCGCTACGCCGAACGTGTATATTTTGTCGTTGTCCGAGCTTCCGGAAGGTTGAAACATAGAAGCCTTAGAAAACCAAGCGCTCATATCCACAGCTTCACGAACGCCATTGATTTCGTACCAGAACGCGCCATCATACCCAAACTTAAACGCGCCAGATGCGTCGTTGATTTCCATGATCGTACCGCAAAACCCGACGTCGAGTTTGAATTTTAGGGAATATCCGGTTCCGCCCGGAATTACAAGGTCGGTTCCGTCCCTATTGTCCCACGTAACAGACTCCCCATCATCTAAATGCAAAATGCCGTTGGATAGCGAATAGCGGTCGGAAGACGCGCGACCTCCGATGTATGACAATCCTGTGAAATCGATTTCGACTCTATTGTGATAGCTGTCGTTACTGGTCTTGACAGTAATCGGGTTACCATAAACGGCGTATTCGACACTGTAAGTTTTGTTCGCGGATAATTCCTCTTGGCGCATTTTTACTTTGACATACAGATACGCCGTCACTGTGTCACCTGAAAAGAATCCGGAATAGCCGCAAGTAAGATTCGAATTGTAGATATTCTCCGTTCCGAAAATCAGAGTTTCGTCTTCGTCGCGAATCTCCCAACGATAATACTCCACATCATCATCGCAACTCCCAGAGAAGTTTGCGGACACAGACGTGATCTTGTCTCCGCTCGGTTCTGTAACAGCAACCGTCGGCAACCGTTTCGTCGAGAAGAAGAATTCTCGATTGTCAACAGCATCGCCATTCAGCTTGTCTATTTGCCACTTGTAATCCTTTCCGTTTTCAAGCGTTCCGGCCGGGATTTTCATGTTTACAAACGAATAGTCACCGTTTCCGCCTTTAATCTCGCCTTGCCAGTCGCCGGAGACAGAGATGCTACCAATTACGATAACGGTAGCGCCAGCGCTCGGAGCTTCTGAAAACAAGATGGAATTTGACTCGGCGTTATATGTGTACGACGTTGTAGACAGTCCATTAACCCTCACGCCAGATACGCTCAAAAAATTTTTAGACAACGAGACAAGCGAAGAACCGTCCGATTTGAACGACTCTGTTTGGTTTGTTACCGTTAGTTTTCCGGCGGACAGCTCAAGCGCACAAACAATCGGGAATGAATATCCCGACAGATTGTTGCTTCTGACGATTACTTTGGCGCTCGTTACCACATCGTGGTCTGCGATCCTGAATTTTAGATCTATGTCCCCGGTCGCGTCGACGCGCTCGAAATAAGGACTTGGATTTGTTGGTCTGTGCGCCATCGCACGCCTCCTTTATCAAAAATCCCGCGCAGAGGTTGTCTGCGCGGGTACGATTATTTGTTCTTGAACGAGCTTTGCTTCAATTCCTTAGACAAAGCACGGATGAAGTCCTGCGGGTTCTGTACATCTTTGAGCACAATATCGCCCTTGAAGTTGTAGTTCGTATTCGTCTCGTTCCCGGCAAGTCTCGGGAACGTACCAGACTTTGAGAGCTTGTACAGGAACTCCGTCTGTTTATTATTAAACACCGTTTCGCCTCCGGTCAAATCAACCAGTGCGCCGGATTTTGTGCGCAGGATTTCAAGCCCCGCGCCATCGTTCAAAAGACTGAATCCCTTTTCTGCGAATAATGTTCCATCCGCATGTTTGGTGACGGTGTATGCAAGCTGCGTCTTATCCTTGTCACGATACCACTTGCCCGATGCTGCGTCGTATGTGAGACCATAGCTTTTACCGATGCGTTGGTTCTCTTTCTCCAACTGTTTCCGCTCATTTGCATCTTTTGTGTTCAACCACGCTTCGGAATTTTGTCGCATCCCCTCGATTGCAATCGCCTGTTCTTCAGACGAGTAGGATGTCCTGTCATCAGAAGAAGACCCTTTTGACGAAGAAGACAAGGTAGAAGACGACCTCCAACTGCTTGAATTACTCGAAGAACCTGTGGCGCCACTATTGTTTTTCGACGGAATTGCGTTATAGTCTCCAATCTTGATGTTGTCTCCGAAATATTTCTTGATAGTTTCATTCATCGTCTTCGACGCTGCGGTGACAATGTCTGTAAACTCAAGAATAGGCGATTTCATCTCGTCGATGACTTTTTCGAGGCCGTCTACGCTTTCATCGAGTTCTTTCTTGCGTTGTTCTGCGGCTCCGTTAATCGTGCCGTAGACGCTTGCGAGCCTTTCCTTTTCAGCAATAGACGCCTCTTGCGCCGACTTGACCTTGATGTCTTCAATCTCACTCTCAATGTCACTAATTTCCCCAACAATCTCTGCCGCCTTTTCAGTGTCATGAACGTAAGTCCACTCGTAGTCTCCATTCTCGTTCTTCGTGAGCATACGAATGTTTCGTTCGTTCAGAACATTGTTGAGCTCCAGCTTCTTCTTTTCAAGATCGAGTTGCTGACGTGCAAGTTCATACTTCTTTTCTTCAACAGCAAGGCGACGTTCGTACTCTGCGGTAATCTCTTCTTCGAGATACCATGTATCTTCGGTCAGCGAGTTGATTTGAGAATTATACCACGCGTTGATGCTTCCGATTTCAGACGAAATGCCGTCCAACACGGTTGACAGGTGGTTGTAGTCGTCTTCGTTGAACAACAGCTTGCGGGTGTCTTCGTCGAGATACTCAGAGAGTGCCTTGTTAGTGCGCAGTTCTTTCTCAATGTCTCGGCGAATATCGCGGATGTCGTTTTCGGCATCATACAGACTCTTCTCGCCGTCTATGAACGCCTTCTGCTTGTCAATCAGATGATCGTAATAATCGATCGATTTTTCTATCGCGTCCTTCTGCGCATCAACCCAGCGTTTGTACTCGTTGACAACCGAATCGATGTTCTCGTCTTCGGCGCTCCACCATTCGTCTTGGAGTGTCTTAATGTAATCGGATTTTTCTATCCACTCATCGGAGATTCCGGCGGCGCGCATCATAGCGCGATATTCTTCCGCATATTTATGGAGCTCCTGCTTCATTGAAGCATATAGTTCAAGCTTCTTATCAAGGCTGTTCGTGCCATACGCCTTGTCCGCGAGTTCGATGCTGCGTTTCTCGGCCTCGAAATTCTCCATCACGAGGTCGCGTCTGCCGTTCAGAACTTCAAGCGAATACTTGCCGTACTCTTCTGCGTGATCCTTGTCGTTCTTAAAGAATTTATCATTAAGTGCGCCCAGCTTATTGAAATAATCCTCAGTATCTGCTATAATAGAGGTGTCCCAAGCGAACCCGGCGTCCATCTTTTCCTTTTCGGCTTTGAGGATGTCGTACTCGGCCTCGAAAGCAGCTTTGATTTTGTCACCGGAATCGGTTTCTTTCTTCGTCTTTGACAGGTCGAATGGGTCTATGGCATTAAGAATTTTAAGCTGGGCTTCGTATTTCTTTATATCGCTTTCTATCTTCGATATATCATAGTCCATCAGGTCGGGAGCAACGAAGAATTCGTTCGCAGACCTTTCGGCTTCCGATCGCGAGTCGCCCATTTCCATTCTGCCAGAAATGAACATATTTCGTCTATGCTGATAAAGGAGAAATTCGGCTTTGGCAACCTCATTTTTTGCAATGGCTTCCTTCAACGCCGCTTCGGCCGCATCTTTTGAGGACTGAACGGATGCAATTCGATTTTGCTTTTCCAGTTCTATTTTTTCAGCAAGAAGATCCTTATTGATCTTGATTGTATTTCCCTCTGTTTCAATACAATCAATCAAATCTGGGTATGTATCAATTAGCTTTGACGCCATCTCCGCCGTAAGTTCTCCATTGTTGTCCAACTGAGCGTAGGCGTCGGATAATGTTTCAACTTTTTCTTTTAGCCCAGTATATATCGCAGTAGCAGATGAAACGGAATATGTATTTTTATTTACATCCTCTGTCACACGATTTAACTGCGCGGACAAAGACCCAAATGCGGATGTGAGCTCCTCGACAGACAGTACGCCATTGCGGTTCTTATCGGCATTCGTGAGATCAAGCATCCCAATCTGAGCGAGATAGTCAATGAATTGCTTAATCTTGTCGTTGTTTTGATAGAGCTCTGCGAGCTTCTCGGCGCTTAATTCCCCGGAGTCACCAAGAGCGGTTAGCTTTTCCGTTGCGTCGTCGAAGCGAGACTGATTGAATATAGAGTTCCACACGGCGTCGAACTCGCCGAGGCTTATAAGATAAGCGTTTTCCCAGTCCCATAAAAACTCAAGTGCCTTGTTCGAGTCTGCTTGCCATGTGCCGTCTTTTGCGTTGTCGAACCATTCAATACCGTCAAGAGTTTCTTTTAGTTTTTGTATTCTCTCAGGTGTCTTTTCGTCAATTACAAATTGGCTTTGAGTTTTTCCATTTAGAATGCTTTCCCTGAGCTGAAGAAGGTATCTTTCTTCTTTCTCATACTCTTTTTGCCTTTCATCGTAATCATCATCGACGAAACCAGTGTTTAGCCCGTACTTGTCTGAAAGCCCTCCATTAAATAAAAGCGCATCTAAGTACGCTATGGCGCTATCCTTATCGCTGCCAATGTAGTTCCCCTCGGCGTCCACATATGCGTGTTCGCCGGAAAAATTTGAGGTTTGTGATCTTGCAACTTTGAATGCGTCTACAATCTTGTCTTTTTGCTTTTCTTCATTGATGGCTTTTTGAATGGCAAGTTCTTTTTCGAGTTCGGCATTCTGCGCTTTTAGATTTTTGAGTTCAGCTTCTTCAACGATAGAGAGTCTCCCAAGTCCTTGAAGTTCGACAATTCTATCTCTTGTTGTCTTTAGCTCATCGTTAAGACTGTCGAGCTTTTGTTGAGATTCCTCAGCGGCCGCACGAGACTCCTCAAGTTTTTCATTTAAGTGTTCGTATGTCGGAATGAGACTCCAAACCCACTTGAGACCTTCAAAAATCAGTGTGGCAGCTGCAAATGCAGCGAAGTTCAGCAAAACACTTTTCGCCGTAGCTCCGAGTTTAGCAAGCGTTCCGCCAAATACAGATGTCGTTTTGGATGCTTGAGTTCCAAACGCAATATATGCGGACATATCTGCCTTGCCACCGTTTAATGTTCTAAAGAATTGTCCAAGTTTTGCGTCTGCCGCGTCTGCGCTGACTAAAAAATCAGACATTTCACCTGCCAGCGTTGGGTCTGACGCAAAATCGTTATACTGAGCAATCCAGTTTTCCGCGCCTTCAACAGGAACAAAATTTTGAGTTCCTTGCTTAAGTATACTTGTTATTCCAAATGTGCCGTCAGTATTTTTCGTCGTTCTGAAAACCAATAACGTTCTTATGGGGATAAGAATGATAGACGGCAAGAGATTACTTAATATAAATTCTCAATGACTGGGGGAATCTACAGTGGATACCAAATGGTATTTTAGAGAATGCCACAATTGCGGACATATGGAACATATAGACAAAAAGAATGTAGTGGAGATGCCATGCGACTTATCGAATCACTACAAGATTTTTTGCCGTAGATGTGAAGAAAAACTGCAAGATTCAAATTTCAAATATGATGGACCTGCCGATTTTGAAGAGTCTGTTCGTGAGTACAAAGAGAGAATAAAGAGCATTCGAGATTATCAGCACCTGCTTTTTGAAAAATACGCCACCGGCAATGAGGCAATAGCACAAAACTTCAAGAATCGTGAAATCATAGAAAAAGATGTATATAGAGAAGAGCTGCAACAAAAACGATATAACGACCCACGCAGTCTACGAAATGTGTTGCTAATTATTCCTCGCGCGTTTTGGATAGTCGCCCGCGATTTATTCGGCGTCTTCAAGAAAGACCTGACCGACATGATGAACGCAAAAGGAAGCACTATCATCTTCTGGGATAATTGCAACCATCATAAGAAGTAAGTTCGTGAGAATGGTTAATATCGATAACAAACCCCCGGTCATTGACCGGGGGTTGTTATTATAACTGTTTCCCTGCCTGCGCTTCTGATTGCGCGGCGTTTAACATGCTGTTTATATTGAATGGCGGAAGAACCACACAATCAACTTCTGGTTGCGCTGTGAGCAGCGTTACTTGAGAACGCAGATACGGCATAATGATTGATGCTGCGTTTTTGGTTACAAGGTCTTGCTTGACCGCCTCGTCTATTTCGTTTGAGTTTTCAATAGAAAAATATCCAGACACGCTTATGCTAAATGCGTACTCTTCACTTTTTTCTCCGCTCAAAACAAGATTGGCGCGAAAAATATTTTCTGATTTATTTTCGGAGAATGTTGCCTCTAACGTATACTTGACTTGATTTTCATTTTTGAATCCATATCGATCAAATTTTATCGAATCAAAGACTAACCGATGCAACTCTAATGCGCAACTGATATTTTTCTCAGACATAACAGAACTCCTTACGCGGCTCTCAGTTGTATTGAGCACGTCACAAACTGACATGCGTCATCAAAACTACAGCGAGTAACACAAATCGTGTTCTTAGAATCAAGTTGAAAACCCTTCAGACCGACTGACTTATTTGCAAAGGTGGGACAAGAATCGATTTTGACTTGTGATATAATTTTATTGAATTCGCCTACTGAATCTAAGTCTGAACTTAACTCAAACTTTGAATCAACAGAATAGGTGTGTTCGCGAATAGATTCGTACTGCGAATTATTGAAAACCGTATCCTCGATTTTGGATTTATATAGTTCAATATCATTGCTTACAATCTCGTACAGAGCTCCTGCAAGCGGAAGCACAGATTCATCTAATTCTTCATGTTTTACTGCGCGCACGACATCATGCTCGATAATGTCAGAAGTTTCAACACTCCAAAGATATTCTGCGTTGGTGAATATGTCTCTCATCGGAATCTTTCCCGACACCAAGTCCGAAACATCTCTATCTGTTGTTTGGGCAATTAAATAAGACAACTGCTCCAGATCTGTACACAGTGCCGCAAATGGAATATTGTTTGCCGCGCGGCAAACGAAGAGCCTCGGCGTCTCGTTAAAAGAGACCAGCACTTTCTCTAAGTAGATCTCTCTTGAATTGATTATAAAACACAGATCGTTCATAATACTAACCCTCCTCATCAATCTTAAAAGAACTCAAATCAACGTCCTCATACAGCCACCAGCAAACATGCGTCGATTCTCCGCGTTCACAAGGCCCCCCATTTTGCGTTATCATACCAACCGCAACTTTATTTTCGGGACGCATAGTCATTGCGTTCTTCAATGCATTCTTGTCTTCAAATAACGAAACCCCGTAAAGCAATGGGTTAGACTCATCCCACCGAAAGCCTCTTGCTCGTTTAGGAGAATTGCCATACATCTCAAATTTTGATAACATATCGCTTTTACATATCGGATGTGAGTCATTAGATTTTCTAACCACGGATCGATACGCCTTGATTGGTGTATATACCCATTGTATATCGGACGGAAATGAAAAAATATTTTGCTTGATTCTGCTTTTTATGTACGCAGGAAATTTTGAAAGCAGCTCTTCTTCGTCAATCATTAGTATAATCGACACCCCAAATCCAGCTTTATACGATAGTTGGTGCTGTTGTAAATTTTATTACCATAGGACTGCACAGACCGAAATAATAAATTATTTGCGCAGTATTTGCCTAAATTATTATATCCAATATACCACTATAATTATACCACTGGAAATACAAATGTCAATACATTCTGTTTATATGCTGTTTATATACTACGATATATTATATAGGATTATTCGGCAGATTTTGATTGAACAATTATATTCTTCGGTGATTGCAGTCACAGGAGGAGGAAATAAGGCTACGAAGAGAGCATGTTAAGCGGCAGTAATAACAAAACCCCGACCATTGGTCGGGGTTTACTTTGACTTGTGAACTTCATGGTTCGGGTCAATCATAACAATCTCAAATACATTACGAAGGATGAAACCGTGCAATACGAACTTCCCGCTTCCGCCCGGTTTACAATGTAGATGCACTATGTCGGTTGCGTCAACATCGTATTCTTTTTTAATCTTTTGGAGGAGACGAATGCTTTTGTCATCCTTGTTCTTCAAGGAGAAAGATGAGCAATATTTTGTGACAACATCTGAGATGGATTTTTGCTTTGCCGCATCACGAACGAAAGCGCCAAATTCATCATACAGATTTCGGTCATGAATGCCTTGCGCGGTTTTATGGAATCCCTTGAATCCGTAATTGTTGTTTGTTATATCGAGATAAGTAATCCCGATAACGGGCTTGTCGGTGTCCGGTTCAATATGGACATCAACAAGGGCTTTTGATTTTGGGTTCGGGACGCGGGCTAAAGCGCCTTTTGACATTATTCGCCGACACCTTCTCCGCTAATCAGCGAATTGTAATATTCACGCATCGTAGCGGGAGAGATTGTATTATTTGTTGGTTCAAATTCTCCTACGCCATCACGCGCTTCTATCCACGGGCGTTCTTGATGCGTCAGCCGTTCAAGGTCAAAACCGGAGAATCTTCCATAAGTATTCCACACACTTTCAAGAATGGATTCGTCCTGTTCTGATAACTTTTTTGCGCACGAAGAAAAGGTGTTCGGCGGAACATTGTTATACCCCAAATATTTAAGCCGATCCCACAGTGCCCTGTTGACGGGGCCATGAACCCAAGCCTCAAAATCACCGTTGAACATATTCTTACCATTCAACGCTTGATTCCATGCTTGCGCATAATAGCACAATTTTTGCAGTTTTTTATGGGTCATAGGTTCTTTTTTCAAAAACCAGTTAGCCACATCGAAGACAGAAAGCGTGTTGTTATACAAGATACCTCTCCTCCTTTGCAGCAATTTGTTAAGCCAATTCACTAACATAATTATACCCTCAAAAACTAAAAAGTCAATACATTTCTGCTTATATGTTATAGCGCATAATATGTGATTATTCGGCAGATTTGCAGACAAAATTTTGACATGCGGTCTGCGCGCGGAACTTTTTTTGGCACAGTCGTTACACTGTACATCGGACTATATCTTAGCGTGCTGCACACTCATCCCATATAGTCTCTGAGGTGTTCCCATGCGATTTCTCGTTTAGGGCTTTCTCTGCTGACCAGACATTGTAACCCGTACTTAGCACACTTATCGCGTCCCCACACAGATAAGTGCTTTTATCTCAGCATATACGATCCGAACGCTTTTTTCTGCGTTTCCGCAACAATCCGTCTTTCCTTTCGGAATCCGTTTTTGTGCGTTCGGCTTTAGCCGTTCCCAGCAAGACGCTTGTCAGGCGTCGGGAGATGTTTCGCGCTTTCGCGCGGCTGGCGATTACCCAGCTTTATAAATGCATTGAGTCTATGCACATTTACGCAGCGTGCATAAACCGGCGTTTTCAATCATGTGTTCACCAACATTTGATAGGGATGTCACAAGGGCGATGATGGTCGGCAACAGAACCTTTGCCTTTGCAAGCCCGTCGACGACGTTCATAACACCTGTCCCGAGGTCAACAACACCCTTAAGTAAATCGCTGTCTATAAGGCGATTAACAACGGACTCCCATGTCGCCTGAAACGACTTGAGGCTCTTTTCGAGGCCGGAGGTATAGGCGTCGTATTTCTGCATCGCGGTGCCGGATGAGTTGGCTGCGGTCTGCGCATATTCCATTGCGTTACCGTAGTTTTCAAACAGCGTCAGGACTTGCTCTTTTTGCCGTGTTCCGCCGAATGCCATCGCGATTGTGTTGCGCTCGACGTCGTTAAACTTATTCCACTTTTCCGAAATCTCATCGAAAACATCGCCCATGTCTCGGTAGGATGTTGCGGTGTCTCGGAGCTGAATGCCGACACGGGCAAGAACGGTTTCGGCATCGTTAAGAGACTGCGTAATGTCTTCGCCGTTTTCATCTTCAAGTTTTCCGAGCTTGATATTTGACAGGCGAGAGAACACTGTCTTGAACGTCGTACCGACAGACGCCATGTCTGCCTGCGTGACTTCGCCAACCGCCGCGATATAACCTATCAAGCGGTTCATATCGACACCTGCGAGACGAGCCGAGTTCGCAGTCTTGCTCATTGCCTCAGCGAGACCTGCGGTGCTAACAGCAGCTTTCATATCAACGGATGTCAGTTTGTCTGCGATGCTCATAGCATCGGAAATCTCGACTTTATATCCCTTGAGTGCGCTTGTCAGATATTGCGTCGCCTCGGCGGATTCCAACATGCCGACTTTGGACAAAACAACAGAAGTCTCAATCAGCTTGTCTGTCTCTTGCAGAGAATAGCCCTGACGTAGCCATTCGTTTGCCGCGTTTGCAACCTCGGTCGTTGTAGCGCCAAGCCGTTTACCCATATCGACATAGGTTTCCAAAAGCGCTTGCGTCTGTCGACGGCTGTAGCCTGTAACCATAGACAGGTTTACGACGGCTTCGTCAAGCTCCTTAACGACTTTGACAGCCTCGGAAACAACGCGTCTTATGGCTGATATAGCGACGGTTGTCAAAAGACTTTTCCCGAAGTTACCCCACAGTTCTTTTACCGTTCCGCCAAGTCCTTTGGTTTCAACTCCAGCGTTATAGCAAGCCGTTTTCCAATCGGCGAGTTGCTTTTTTGCATCTTCGACATTGTCGAATTTGGTGTTTTGGAAGGTGTTATATGCGCTCAGAAGATCTGAGTTTTTGTTGATTTTGCCCTGATACTTGTCGTAATATCGTTGTGCGGACGTCTTATAATTCTGAACTGCTGCCACCGCGCCGACCGCAGATTGTCTCTGCCTCTCTGCCGCGACTTGAGCGCTTCTCGCGTCTCGCTCCTGCGCGATACTTGCCTTGCGTGCCGCTTCGTCGGCGAGAATTTTTTGCTTACGATATACTTCTTCTTCTTTTTTTATGCGAACAGCAGCCGACCGGTTTGCGTTTGCGATCTGAGCATCTGTGACCCTCTTCGAATTTGCAATCTGAGCTTCTGTCTTCAAATATGACGCTTGTGACATTTTCTTGTCAGATACGCCGGTAACCACAGAAGATCCGCCAATGCTTTGCACATTGACGCCCCTCAGCGCAGACTGCACCTGCTGATTCAGATACTCTTTATCGATTGTAATCTTGAGTTTCGACTTCGAATCGGCTTCAACAGCCCGAAGAATTGCCGATATATCGTTTAAGATTCCTTTACCGGAGATTCCTTTAAGGCTTCCACCGCCTTGTACCCGGAATAATAGTTCTACGACATTGTTTGTTTTTTCATCCGCCATAGGCGATTCCTCCTTTCGTTATTCCCACAGTTCTGGAAGTTTAACTTCTACGCCGACATGCCTTGCCGCGAATGCGTTGGCGGCATCTTTAATGAATGGATTTGGGTCTCTATCCTTTAGAGATAGAATATACCCGGCGTTCTTAGCAACTCCCTGTCTGTTTGCCCAACAGCCAACAACGGTTTTTGTGTGATACCCCTGTGTCAACAGACCGAGAATGTCATATACGCCGCCGCCTGTGTATTCACCCGGAGTGTCTGGATTCCGCAAAAGGGAATAGCGATGCAACGCGCCCTCACTTACCTCTATTCGCACCAAAACGCCATCGACCGTGTCTGTTGGCATCGAAATAAAAATGTCAGAAAGCGTGAAATCAGATCCGGTCGAAGATGGAACTGTGTTCGCGTATGCCTGTGCAATATCTTCCCACAGTTCTTTGGCAACACTTATCATCTGCTCGTTGCTCAGTAGTCCTGAAACTTTTCCTGCATATTTTTTTCGAAATGATGCCGAAGATGCAATGCCGCGAATCATCGACTCAAGCTGCTTCTCACCAAAATTGATTTTCATATCTTTTTAATCAAAAAAGAGCGACGCCGAAGCGTCGCCCTGTCTTATTCGTCTGTCTCGTCCGCTTCTGGAATCGCATCATTTGTCTGATCTTCTTTTATGCGGCCTTTAAGAGTTGCGTAATCGACGATCTTAGCAATAGCCTCCTTGCTATCAATCTTGCCCAAACCCTCAGCAATCTTTGAAATGTTCGAAAGGTCATCGTCGTTGAGCGGGCGAATGCCCTTTACAAACTCTATGATAGCATCTGCAACGTCATCCCACTTGCTGCGATTTTTCTTGTATTCCACATAAGCAAGCGAGCTGTTTCTGAGCTGTCTGAGCCCGTCAATGTGTGACGCAATCACCTCATAAACATTCGTTTGAAAGAGGATTGCATCAACGATCTCCGAGTCAAGACCGTCAATAAAATTGAACAAATTTGTGCAATAGAGAGCAACCGTATAGCGGAACGCAAACTCGAATACAGCAGGCGCAAATTCGCCGTCGTCGTTGAAACAGAACGAAGCCACTCCTTCTGCAATATGCTGTTTATTATCGATACTGCAATATCTTTTAATTGTCAGATTAACTTTCTTCCCGAAGATGTCCGCCTCGATAGTTGTGTCTTGGTTGTTCTCCGCAATGTACTTCTGAATGTCTTCTTTTGTAATCTTATTCTCCATGTTAAATTCCTTTCCTCATGTTCAGCACACGAGACAAGTCCCATGTGTAATTGACCCGCATTTTTTTACCGACGACTTCAATGTGCCGAGCTTTCTGTATGTCATGCTCATTAAAGCTGCACTTCTTTATTTCATCCGCCATTGAGACGAAATCGTCTGCCGTCTGAAAATATGTATGTTCCATACCGTCGACCTCATTTCTGAAGTTGAACAAAAAACCAGCTACGACATTCTCGTATTTCGAGAAGTGCAGGAGCGACAGAATTTGATGTTTGTGAATCATCTTTGCCGGCTGTTTTTCATCCGTTCGCCAGTCTTCAAACGAAATTGAAGAGCTTTTAGTGCTTTTCATTTCAACTGCGAACAACACGCCGCGAGGCGCGTTGAATATAAACGCATCACACGGTTGTTTGGCGGAGAAGCGCAGATTTGCACCGCCAGAAAATGTCCCAGTCGAGTCGTCGATTCTGTAGTACAAGCATTCAGTCGGCGTCGACTTTTTGATTGCCGCTTCGAACTTTTTTCCTGCGTTCATTTTGTTTATCAAGCTCCGCGTTAACGGCGTCCACCGCTGCGAGAATACCGTCTGTTGTATCAACGCCCGCCGCAGAAAGATCTGAAATCGTCTGTTCTTTAACCTCTTCGACTGGCGTGCTCATGAGCAACCGCATCTCTTCATCGGTTTTATCTGTTCTGTTGTTTTCGCGTTTTTCCTGTAACGTTGAAAATTCATTGAAGCACTCGATGGAACAGCAAATGCTCTTCCAAGAATTTGTCCTGTCACAATAATCACAAGCAAAATAATGCTTTCTGCCGCCGCCCTCGCCTTTTGTGCAGTTCGGGTTGCAACAGACATGGTTCAGTTTTACCTTCAAAATATTCATAAAATCCTCCATCCTGCTGTCCTTCCACACGCGCACATCATGATATGCGCATAAGAAAAGACAGCAGTTTATACTGCTGTCTTGAGAAAGTTACGCAATAACCGTTGTAAACAGTTCCTTGTCAACGCTACAAGCGTTCAGCATAGCATTCGCTTCAAAGGACTGCACAGCAGGATTATCACCGACGCTGAGCGAGTAGGTACCGGCAATATCTGCGGACGGAATGGTCGTCTGAATGAGATATTCCTCGTGCGTGCAGGGGTCTTCGCCGAGCATGTTGATGACCAGCTTGACAGTGTCTGCGAACTTATCGCCGCTGTTTACAATACGCTTTGCAATTTCCACATCAGTGTCGTAGATTGCGAGATATGTAGCAGCGCCGGGAGCGGTCGTGAACGTTGCTTTCTTCGTATCCACCGTATAATCGGTCGTCAGCGCGTATGCCTTGTTCTTTGTCAGGTCGGCGTTAAGCTTGTAAATATACTTGAGCGTGCCGGTTGCGGGCGTATCTGTGAGAGTGAGCTCCGTTCCTCCCTCTGCGAGCGTGATATATTCCTGACGCTGAACTCTGACCTTTTTAGTCGAAGAGGCATCTTCAACCTCAGAGCCGAGCTGCGCCGCAAAAGCAGACGCGATAACGAAACCGTTCTCGCAGGTGAACTTCGCGGTCTTCTTGCGCTTCAGAGCGGCGAGAGTCAGACCCTGCTTGCCCTCGGCATAAACCGTTTCATTGTCGCCGGACAACTCTGCGCTCTTCATCTGATCAAACGCAAACTTGAGCTCGCCGGTCATCAGGCCATATGCGTACAGCTCTTCAATGCTCTTAATGATCAGCTTATCAAATGCAGTGCTTGTAAGTGCCATATGTTTTCTCCTTATTTTTGTTTTAAGACTTGTTTGATGTTGCAATCCAACTTAAATCGTCGGATGATAAATTCTTGGGATCAACTGTTCCCGCATAGACGCCGCACATGGTATAATCACATCGCTTATATCTCTGAATCTGCTGTAATGCATCCATTAGCTGGTAGAGCGTCAACCCCCACACCGAGGAGTAGTCGTACTTAAAATGCTCGCAGTTCACCAGCGAAGATATAATTGGCGCTAACGACGACGACTTTTCTGATTCGGATGCAGCGCGTTCGATGCGGCGCCGTTCCTTGTTCAACATGAATTTTTTCGTCGTCAGATTGCCCGGTTTGTCCACATTCTTTGAAACAGAATTGCTTTTTCGCAAAGCATCCACTATGGACAAATACACGGTTTCGTCAATGACGACATTGCCGTCCTTTGAGACAAGACACATTTCATTGCTGTCCCGCACGACAGCACGAACCATATCCAACAACGGAACTCCCGGGAGCAGCAAGGCAATAACACGCGGGTCTACCGATTTATACACGGTCTGAAAAAGGACAAAATCATCGACTTCAGTCCAATCGATGCCGTTATCCCATAGCTGAACCTTGTAATCAGATGGCGTCGCGCAGAGCGTATAAACCCCGGCGAAGTAAGCGCTTTCGCCGACCGACGCGATTTCTGAAACCGTAGGTTGTGTGACGAAGATGTGTTCGTTGATTTTAATCGGCGTTCCGCGAAGCAGAGAAAGTCTGTCCATCAGTTTACCTTAACGCCGTTTTGAATTCCGTTATCAGACACCGATGTGAACACGAGCTTGCGGCAATAAAACGATTCATTAAAAACATCTTCTTTGTCCGCATACAGACGCAGCTTGAACCCGAGAAAGGTATTCCAGTCGAGAGTGTTCATCAGCTCTTCGGCAATCAAGTCTGTTCTACACATACCGCTGTGCTCGCCTCCGTCTACACGCATTTTCCCATTGCTTACGACAATCAAAATTGTGAGCTTCATGTTTTTGAAAATCTCGTTCTTATTGATAGTAGGGAAGTCCACCGCGACGCCGATGTAAGCACCGGCATCCTGTACGGTGTAGTCAATCTTGAGATACGGAAAGATGTTCGTATCAATCAGGTCGTCCGCATATTCCACATCTGCGTTGTCAATCAGCGAAACAATCTTGTCGTCGCTGCACATGGCAAGCATAACCTTTCGCTTGATTTCAGATGCCCTTGATTCCACTACGCGGTCACCCCCACATCTATACAGGCGAGTTGCTTTTCGCCGCTTTTGTTAAGAACGGATATGCGAATCGTCTTTCCGACGAGAGACCTATCGTCATTTACCTTGACAGTAATCTTGTCATTAAACGGCGTATGCGATACTCCAGTAAAGTCTGATATGCGCCAAGAGATTTCATTGCTATCGACGCCAACAGCGGAATACGACCGTGACGTGCCAATGCGAATTGTTTTTCTGCCCGAGATGGATATACTCCCATCTCCCGATTCAGAGTCGTCCGCGATGCCAACATAGTCGCATATCATCTCGGTTAGACTGTCCTTTTCTTCGTTATACAAAGAACTGCGCAGTTCGCAGATCATCAAGTGGCCGCCGTAACTGCGCGCGATATGGTTATATCCGGTTATGGCGTAGCACTCAAGAATCTCTTTTCCGAGCGCGTTATATCGGACATCCGTAGCGATTCTTTTGTCGATAAACAGCTTTTTCGTATCGCTGTCATACGGAATATACAACCGGAACTGCTTGTCCGGAACGGAATATTGGTCGTCGTTCGTCTTCGTCGTTGAATATACGCCGGAGTCAAGAACGCACCATCGTTCGAAAATGTCCTTTGTACCGTTCTGCCATCTGAGGTGAAGGTTACACAACCACCCCTTTGCGACGAGGATGACTTCGTTCAGCACACGCGGCGGCTCGCAGATAATGAACATATGCCCATCGCACTCAATCAGATCTCCGGTTTCGATAGACTCTCCCGGAAACGCGATAAAGTCGTATTTATACGCCGTCTGTGTGCGGTCAACAAGGAACCGCTGTGCCGTTCCATTTCTTTTGCAGTCCGGCTCATAACCAGCGCTACGAGGCGCAACGCTTCTGAAATGTTCGATAGACATGTTTACGATGCGGTCTTTTGCTGAGTCCCCTCTTGCTGTAAGCAGCTTTTCGTATACTTCCCAGTTCAAGAAAGATCACCGCCAACCTGTTTTTCGATAAAGTTCAAAACTTTCAAACAGCGCAAAACCTCACTGCGGATTGTTTTGAATTCGGAAATCTCGCGAACCCCGCGAAGCGTGCAAAGAACAGAAAGATATGATCCATTGGCGTTGAGCTCGCCAAAAATGTGCATAGCACCATCCATAGACACAACGATGCTGTCGATGTATTTAACAAGATGACAGTCCGTACCGCTTGCTTCCGCTTCTGCGAGCGGGATGATTTTATACACCTGATTGGTCAGAGCGTGAATAAAAGCGGATACTCCGTTCATTCAAGCCCTCCATTCGTTCAGCTTGCTACCTGTATATGAATACCGAATCATCTTTCGATTAAATTCCTTGCGAAGATCCTTGCGAAGAACCGTAAGCTCTCGCAAAAGGTTGGCAGGAGAGTGAATCGTATATTCTTTCAGAGATAAGTTGTTTTGGAAAAGTTCTTCGGAGAGAACCTTTGAGCTCATCCAGTAGTACGCCACACCGGCAGCCAGCACATCGATCGTCTCGTTGTCGAGGTCTTCTTCGTATTCTTTCAGGGTGTCGTTTATCTTCGTAAGATCATATCTGCAAATGTCGATGAAATCTGCTTCTGCGCTTTTCAGATGGTTTTCGAGTACGAGCTCTCTGTCATACTCCGTGAGGCGTAGAAACTCATAATCCCTAAACCGGAACATAGCACGATCGTAAATTTTGTTGTACGGTGTAGCCATGTTTGCTCCTTACTCGACGCCGAGCTTGCATCCAAGCGCGTGCTCGAACGCCTTAATTTTTGACACCGAGTCAAGCGCGCCGGACACAATATAATCGTTCAGCGACACAATGAGATTCTCTTTCGCGCCGTCATTCATCAGAGGAATATTTTCCGCGATTTCCCCAGCAGACCATCCGCACACAGCGGAAATATCACTCGGATCGATGAAGTGCTGATAATACTGCTGTAACTTCAGCCCATTGATAATATCAATCGCCGCGATTTCATTGTTGTCGTCATCATAGCCGCCGACGATGCGAATCCACTGGTTCTTAAAAAAGAACACCTGTGTCGCTCGCATGGTTTTAATATCTGCGATTGTAAGCTCCTGCTCCTCGCCGATGTGCGTCCATTCTGTTTCCTCGCCCGTTTTGCTGTTTCTGAAAAACAGGTGTCCGGCGAAGCATGAACGGATAATGACCGTCATGGTGTCTTTAAGTTTGATTTTCTGATTCTCCATGCTATCTCCTGATTGTGAAGATGGCGGTCACAGACGCTCTGCGACCGCACATCTTTGTTTGATTTGTTTTTAATTAGCCGAGGTTGCAGATGCCCATCTTTGCGGAAGGGGCGAAACCAACGCCGACAGCCTGTCCGTAGGCATACTCCTGCGTTGCGTCGGCATTGTCGGTCGCCTGACGCTCGAACATAAAGCCGTCGCCCTCGTTGACAACCTTGATCGGCTTGTCGTCTGCGGCAATAACGAAAATCTTAGAGTCACTCATGACGAAGGTCTTTCCGTCCGCCTTGTGCGCATTTGCGGTTGCGACCATGTCGGTGCCGTAGAACTTGCCGTAGTAGCCGATACCGTAGAGGTCGTTCTTCGCCTGCTCAGAAGCGGCAGATGCGGTGGTAATCTTGCCAAGTGCAATCTTTGTACCGATAATCATCGCTTTCTTGCCCGGATTTGCAGCCTCGACGTGTGCAACAAGCGTCTTCAGTGCGTCCTCAGAGAAGGAACCGCCGATGACATAATCCGAAGACATGCCGGGAGTGGCCGCAGTCACATTCGAAATACAAACATAAGCGTCCTCGACAATCTGTCTCTCGAAGTTTCTTGCGACGAGGTCTACGAGCTCGTTGAAGTCTACGCGACCTGTAAGGAAGCGTTCGAGATCGTCATAAATACGGACAATCTTAACCTTCGTCGGAACGGGAACAGTCTGTCTGTCTACAACCTGCTGACGACGGACGCCGTAAATACCGGCTGCGGTGTCGCGAACGACAAAGTATGTATTGGCAGGGAGAACAAACTCGTTCTGGTCGCCATCAGCGATGTTGCGATAGTCAATCAGCGCCGCGAGCTGCGGGTTATTCTTAATACCGTCGTTGATGATGGAAGGCAGAAGCTCCTGCATCAGCGAAAACAGTGCGGAGCCGCGATAAAAGGTCTTGAGGTTAATCTTTGCCGAGCCGCCGTTCAGCTCAATCATCTTGTTGCGGATCGAGTCGGAACTGTCACCGGCAGAAAAGTTTCCAAGGGTCTTGTTCTTGATTGCCTGTCTGCAAATATCAATAAATTCCATATCTTTTACCTCCTTTTCCTTACGCAACTTCGATGACGATCCACTCGCCCTCGATCGCGTAAACAGTACCAATCTTGGTGGAACCCGTGGTCAGCGTTGCGACGACCTTCGCCTTCGTGTCCGCCTGTGCCTCCACAATGTTTCCAACCGCAATGTCAGCAGCTGCGGACAGAGCATCTGCGGTAACCGCATAGAAATCGCCCGTTCTCAGTCTGTATGCGCGGGTGGCAACGCCAGCGGGATTGGTATAGTCGCCAGCTGCGTTATAAGACTTCGTCTTGTCAACTGCGACGCCGCCTACAACGGCAAGCGTGTTGATGGCAGAATTGGCCGCAGGGGTCGTCGCCTTGCGAACATCGGTCTCGCCGGTAATCAGATCGCCGACAACGACGATATGACCATTCTCGATGGCTGTATCTACGCCGGAGGGCTGATACTTAATCGCCACGAGATTCTTTCCGAGAGTTGTGCCGGACATGTTGTCCGATCTGAACTTTGCGCTCATATTTCTTTTCCTTTCTAAATAAAAAGCCGCGCCACCGCGCGGTTTCGTTTCTGTTTTGATTTACTTGTTGCGATATGTTTCCACGAAATCCTCGATCTCGGATTTCTTTTCAACGGTTGGAATCTGCGCGCTCGCAAGCGAAGCGGGCTTCTGAATTTTCACATTCATACCGCGAATTGCGAAGCACTCCTTCTTGATGTCTGCAATATCCGCATAATCGCCAATGTGCTCTTTCAGTGCTGCAAACTCAGCCGTGTCTGCAATATCAGCAAACGAGTTAAGAACAGCCTCTTTCTCCTGCTCGTCTGCATTTCTCTTGAACTCGCGGAGCTCGCTCAACTCTGCGTCTTTAGCCGCCTCGGCATCTTCTACCGCCTTGAGCTCGTCCGCAGAAAGGTAACGCATATAGACAGTTTCCTCCGCACCGAAAGCAATTTCGTTATCCGCTTCTGTGTATTCGATACGAACAAATCCATTCTTGCGGTCACATCCACCTTCGGTAGCCTCATAAACATACTTTTCCGCAATAACATGCGTATCATCAAAGTCCACAAGATAACGGCAGATTTCTTTTACAAAACGACCGTCCGAATCATACTGACACTCGGACTTGAGTGCATCGCAGAGCTTGTTTCTTTTTTCGTTATACGTCAAGGCAAACGAAACAGGAACGACAGGTGCGTCATCTTCATGATTGTCGTCACCCGCAACGGCGTTGTTTTCAGCGCCATCCTCTACGACTGGAACAACCTGCTCCTCAACGGTTTTAATGTCTTCCATTTTTGTTCCTTCTCCTCCTTTCTCCGAACGTTTATCAAAATGCGCAGTGATGCATTCCTTAATGCTGACCAGCATCGCTTCAAATTCTGCGCTTTGATTTTCATCCAATGCATAAGTAAGCGGCTTGACCTTGCTGGAAATAAAGCAAGGCTCCGTATTGTACGACGGATTGTCGCTGAGTCCGAGAAGACAGAGCTTCAAAAACTTGAATTCGAGAACCTCACAGTAATTGCTGTCTTCTTCAAGCGGTCTCGTCTCCCCAATTTCTATCTCCATGCTCTGATTGAACCAGACATTTTCATTGTATATGGCGTCCATCAGGGTCGGAATGTGCTCTGTGTACAGAATGCACTTGCACATCAAATATGTTACTTTCTTGCCGAATTCCTCAATTTCTTTGAACTCGCTGCTATTTGCGATAACGCATCCGACAATCTGGGTTTCAGGCACATACTTTACCGCATTTCCATCCACCTCAATGGTATAATCGTGCCCGCCAATGTAATATCCGCTTCCATCTTCTTTCTTCATGAGATGGGCAACGATTGGCAGATAGTCAAGATCACTCAGACCTTTCTCGATTGTATCTTTGGACAAGTAGAAAAAACTGCGGTTTTTGCCACAGGCACATACAGCGCACTCGGCAAGCGTAAACTTGTCGTTCAGCTTTTCGAGCGGCTTGATTTTCGCAAATGATGTTAATGCTTTGTAATCGTTCATATTTGTCTCCAGTCAAAAGCAGACCTTGTTCGAAAAGATGAAGTCCGCATCGGAGAATCGAAGATTGAGCGATTTTCTGAGTTCATCGCTGTACACAAAGACAAAATATTTGACGCCGGAAACAAACTCAAATCCGCACGGGAAACCGAGCTCGGACAGCGCAAATGCTATGTCTTCGTTTTTGGTTTTAATAAGGGTGTTCATTCCTTATTCCTCGTCCTTTCTCCTTCTTCTGTTAGGTCTGTGCCGTCTTCTTGTGGACGTCCGGCGTCTCCGGACGACATCGTGTGCGTGCTCTTCAGAGGCTCAAGTTCGGAAGTTTTGATGATGTCTTTTTCGACAAGCGACATGCCGGTCACCTCTCCGGGCTGAAGCCCAATCGCGCTGAAATACATAGCAGGAGCAACGCCGTATGTCGCAGACTCCTTGTACATGCTGACAACATCACTTTGGTTGTATCGCGTTGTTGGCAAGAAGCGCACACGGAACTTATACTTGCCGCCGAGATGCTTGATGTGTCTGTTTACCAAACGCTCGGCAGAAAGAAGTATCCCATACATGGTGCTAGCTTCCGTTTGAGTAACGAGTTTCAGCGATCCGGCCGTCGTGATCTTTGCGCCATGCAGCGCAGAACTTGTACCGCAGGACTCCCAAAACTGATCCGTGCTGCGGGACACAATATCTACGGACGCGACCTCGTTGCTCTGCGGGAAATCAAAAGATTCAACCTTGAACGGAAGCATCGCCACACCAACCTGATCCGGAACAGCGTTACAGAGATGCTGATAATACTTATCTGCAATGCCCTCATTGATATTCGGAAGACCGTCGTCTTCGAGAGATGTCCTCGCTACAAGAACCTTGTAGTTTGCAAGCTCGTCTGTTGATTGCTGAATCATACGGTAGGTCTCAATGTCGAGCAATTCCGGAATAATTCCCGCATACGGCGGAACAAAGGCGTTCATATCGCTTTCATCTGCAGCAAGACACCACGCAATTTCAGGCGGAACCTGTTGCTCACGAATCTTTGTGTTCTGATACGCCGTGTACATCTTTTTGAATGCAGGCGGGTATAGGTCGAGTTCGTCCTCTTTAATCTTTGACATATCAACCGTAAACATCAATGTGCCGTCTTCGATTGCGTTGACGGAGCACATATCCGGATCGAGACGCTGAATAAAGAAGCTGTCGTCAGACTCATACGATGCACCGAAGAAGATGCCTTCTTTGCAAGCGGAAATCACAGCCTTCCGAATTTCCTGCTTGATATTCCACTTTTCTACGACGGATTCAACGGTCAGATATTGCTTCTTGAATGCGTCCATGTCAAGATTGTCTTTATCAACGCCAACAGGAACGATTGCGTAGTCATACAGCCAGATTCCGGCTCGGTGGTCGATAAGCTGCCTATAGCGCGGGCTCGACAGATACAGCGCGCTCGACGCCTTGCGGAGCTTATCCGCGTTCTGTGATGGGGCGCGAAGGTAGCCCATAATTTGCTCTTTGGTGTAATTCGTAAAGCTCGACGTCTTCTTGGTTGAACTCTTCGTTACATCATAGATTTTTTTGTTTGCCAGCTTAGAGCTGAATCGAATCTGTGCATCCAGCCGTTGCGAGAATGACATTCTGCGCGGACTGATTGCTTTTTCGTTTTCCATTTACTCACCTCACCTTCTGAAGCCCCTGATTGTCGGGCGTCTATACATGAATTTTGTACTGTCTGATTTCTGTAAGTCGGCTTGTTTTTGTAACACGATGCCGCGCCGCAGCTCATACAGTCTGTGTGCAAGCATGATGGCAACATAGAAGCGGTCATCGTGCATAGAGTGCTCTTTGTCTTTTGCAAGAGCGAAGACTTCCGTCGTATTCTCGCTGTTTGTATAGCGGTGAATAGATGTAATCTCGCTTTTCATAAGGTCGAGCTGAACAAGTGCAAGCTTTTCCTCGTCGTGCAGCCGATAGCTTTCTGTCTCTTCTGTATCAACACCTGTGTGCCGGATGATCTGAATAAAGTCGGAGCCGTTATACTCATACGGAAACCGTAGAACGCCAAGTTCGACAAGTTCAATCATTTCGCGCACCATCTGCGCCTTTAATTTGCGGGGGCTTATCAAGCGCAGTTTGTTCACTGCGTTCGGGTATAGCCCCTGATACCCGGAATAGACGTCGTTGTTCGCATCAATCAAGCCGCGATGCATTCTTCCTGCTGCGTCCGACCAGTCATGCAAGAGACCGTCTGCGTAAGTGCTTAGGCCACCGCCACCGGCGCCTTGGTCGATGAGGAGCGAGTCAATAAATTCATAGTCCGGGTTGTCGCCGTTGTAAGCAAGCAACATGCTTCGAATTTCTTCGATTTGACGATTGGAGTCGAGTTTATATTTCTTGCGAGATGCTGTGTCGATGAGGCTCACGCAGTTTGATATATTCCCGCACAGCCCGAGCTTCGGGTCTTCGACGAGTTTCATAACGCCAATAATCGAGTTATCAAAAGTTCGAGCGGGGTCAAACGCCATAACCGTTTTTTCAACTCCGTCAAACGAGAGGCGCGGCAAATAGAAGCACTCGTTTCGACGGATTGCAGACCATTTGATGATTTGTGCATCGCCGCCGTCGAGTGTTGGCTTGTTGTAATACTCGCGCAACGCCTTGTCTTTATCTGCTTTAAGCGCCGCATCCACCTTTGAACGCGTCAACAGCGGCGTATACGATTTTCCGTTCATATACGGCTCTATTGCAACGTCGCAGATCATGTCTACAACAAAATAATCGCGGTTACCCGCGATCATTTGTTTTGCAAAGTTTTTGTAATTCTTGTAAAAGATTTTATCCATCTCCGACTGCGAAGATGCGTAGACAAGCTGTGTCGGAACCTGACGCGGTTCGAGATCTGGATCATAGTTGTCGTCTGTTGATGTGACAAACTCGCTATTTTGCGTCGCGAACGCTTCGCAGACCGCAATCAACTCGTCAGAGCAGAATGCCGCTTCATCGAAGAAGACTACGTTAGCACGACGGCTTCGCGCATTATCCGGTTTGCTGTTCAGCGTATAAATAGAAGAGCCGTTATAGAATGACACCTTGTAGCCTCGCGGGTCGTGAATGAACCCGGTCTTGCTTGCACTTGACTTAACTGTTTCCTTTTCAACGATGTCTTTCAGGCTCTTAATTGATGCGGATGTTTTGCCGAGTCGAAGAATAAGCTCTTCGAGCTTCACAAACGTTTCTTTCGCTTGATCGCCGACGGAGGAGATGATATAGATGTTTTGATTCTCGTAAAGAATGGCCTTCAGCACGAGGAATACAACTCCGATAAACGACTTACCGAAGTTTCGCGAGCAGCACCAAACGGCGTGTGAAGCGTTCCAAGTCCCCTGAAGCATGTACTTCTGCGCGTCAAACAGATTGACGCCGAGCAAGTCCTTTGCGGCTATGCACGGATTCCGCCTGTAATACGCAATGCTTTGCGCGTCAAGCTCGCAGATTCGACGCTTGAACTCGGTCATGATGACCTTTTTGCGAATCTTATTCATCTTCGACACCGTCCTCTAAACGGAGCAGGCGATTCTTCTCCTTTTCCGCGTCGAGCTCTGCTTGCAGCTTCTGAATCAATTCTCGCTGCGTTTCGAGAATTTCCTCTTTATCATTCTCATCAAACATAGCGTTCTGCTTAATCGCGCGATTCGACATCTCAATTGCCCACAATGTTCCGGGTGAACGTAGTTGGTCGTAGTAGTTCGCTTCTGCCTCCGCGAAGTTCTTTTCTCGAAGATCCTTCATAAGGTACGTCAATGTCGATCGTCCGACGTCTTTGTTAGACCTGTTCTTAACAGAAATCTCGTTTTCTTTCGCGATTTTATCGTTGTTCGCAACAAGGTCTTTCTTCATAGTGTTCAGCTTCTGAATCTCATCTGCATTTCTGGTCGGATTCAGCGTGTTGATTAGGTAGTCATATCGACGAATCTGATTATTGTTGTTAACAATCTGAATGATCTGCGACAGCTTATACGCATCCTCCGCCGTATCGTCGTCAAAATACTTAATAAGATCGGAAAATAAAAAACGCCTGTCATCACTGCTATAACCCTCAAAAGGGTCGTAGCCGATAATCGACAGGACTTCTTCCATATTCTTTTTTTCGGACTGGCTCCATCTTCGCTCCCGTACCTTTTCGACATCCTCGCCGGACACTCCGAGACTGCCGTCAACAATGGACGACAAGAACGACCGCTTTGAATACTGCGGGCCATTCAGGCGCGACACATACATGGAAAACAAGAACACGTTGTTCTTGTTGATGATGTCTTGGTAAAGTTCGGGGTTGAACGGCAGGTCAAGCAGCGCACATATTGCGATAGCGGCGGTTCGTTCACCGTATTTGTCTGACAGTTCGCGAAATTCGCTATCAATGCACTCCCGACAGAACAGCGGACGCTTGTCTGTCGTAATCCACATCCGAGAGTTCGTAGATTTGTAGAACTTCTCCGGATTAAGGCCGGTTCTCCCGCATTTCACACAGGAGAGTTGCTTCAATTCTTTTTCTTGTTTCGCTATTTTCTTTAGCGTAGACTTGTTCAGAGATCCCTTTGGTCTTCCCAACTGCGACTCTCCTTTCTCTCGTTTTCTAATTCTCTGGTGGATCGTTTGGGAATCGAACCCAAGGCCGCCCGTTTATGAGACGGGTGCTCTAACCGACTGAGCTATCGATCCGTGGTCGGAATGGTAAGACTTGAACTTACGGCATCCAGCTCCCAAAACTGGCGCGCTACCAACTGCGCTACATCCCGATATTAAAAATTGAACCATAGGACTTTCACCTATAGGAGCAGTAGTTGGATTTAGATTCGCGACTCATTACCAACAGTGAACTCTTCTCACTACCTTCTAAATTTTGATACTGCTTTTTCAAAAGACATACTTTTAAGGAATTTTCTTTTTGGGCGATGCTTCGGATTCGAACCGATCCTCTCCAGCATACAGGAGTGTGCTACCTTTACACCAGTACATCTAATTCCTGCCACACTATTTCTTGAGCTGTACAGACTCTTATGAAATAGTATGTACATGTGGCACATAATCTTTTGGCTTTATACTCACTATTCAATTTTATTGGCGCGGAGCTGAGGTGCCGATCCCCATACCTTTCACAGTACCAATCGTTTTCAGGACGATGTTCGGAGCCGTCCGAATTAACCCCGCATATTGTAGAATCTACGCTGTTTCTGCATAGGGGCAAGCCGCCTTGCTGCATTTTGAGTCCTTCCTTTGTAGATTCTTGGCATAGGCGAGAGGATTCGAACCCCTATCTTACGGTTTTGGAGACCGCCGTGTTACCAGTTACACCACACCCATTTGTGAGTTTTGCGACATTACACGGTCGCCGCGTATCAACATACCATTACTTCAGCTCTAAAGCTATGGTAATGTATGGAGGCGGATGCAGGGATCGAACCTACGACATCGTGATTAACAGTCACGCGCTCTGCCGATTGAGCTAAACCGCCAGCCATGGTCTGGAGCTGGATGAGAATGTCGAAATCTCGACCTGCGCTTTACAAGAGCGCTGCTCTACCTCTGAGCTAATCCAGCATATTGATGAGTTGATTTTGAGTCGAACCCATCAGCGACGACCACGAAATGGAGACTTCCTCCGAAGAGAGGCTTTCCAACCCAAGCCGACTTTGGTCTTTTTAGCCTTGACGTAGCCATCGAATGACCAACGATACGCGCCGCATAAATGTTTCTTGATTGCTACTTGCGCGTTTTCGCGATCAAAGGGACAAGATGCAGTGAACAACCCTCTTTTGGCAACGGTGAATGGATTTGAACCATTGAAATGCGAGAGTCAAAGTCTCGTGCCTTGCCACTTGGCGACACCGTTTTATAGATCCGCCTTTAATTCCCCTCCGAATAACTCGAACGGATCTGTCGCATTTGAAACCTGCGACAGTTTGGAGTCCGGACTCCTTATATGGTGCGGTTGGAGAGACTTGAACTCTCGACCTCACGATTAAAAGTCGCGTGCTCTACCAACTGAGCTACAACCGCATATGGTGCTGGCGGCGAGGATCGAACTCGCACGGTAACCACCACGGATTTTTAAGATCCGATTGTCTGCCAATTCCATCACGCCAGCATTATGGTGCTGACACTCGGAATCGAACCGAGAAGAAGTGGTGTTTGAGACCACCGCGTCTGCCTGTTGCGCCATATCAGCAAGTTGGAGCAAAATGCGGGATTCGAACCCGTGCTTTCAGCTTGGAAGGCTGACGTGCTACCGCTAACACTAATTCTGCATGCGAAGATTAAGCAAGCTGCTCTCGCCCTGTGACTCTATGTTACACCGCATAATCATCTATCCGTACAACAAATGAAAAGTTTTTTGAAATCTTGTGGATGCAGAGGAGGGAATCGAACCCTCGTAGCTCGGCTTATGAGGCCGAACAGGAAACCAACATCCTACTCTGCCGGAATAACAAAAAGCCAGCGTTTTAACACTGGTTTTGATTGAAATTTTTAATCCGCAATCAGATTCCACAACTTTCCCTGATTTTCCTCAATTATGTGATTTTGACACCAAGTTGACACCTTTTTTGTTCGGGAAGTCGGGGAAAATGAGGGAAAATCGGTGACTTTACAGACATAATCTGGATTTCATGTGAAAATGAAAAATCCTCGGAACCCGCATAAACACTTGGTTTCCGAGGATTTTCTTTGGCAGGGGCACAAAGGCTCGAACTCTGGACACGCGGTTTTGGAGACCCAAACGCAATTTCAAAAGAACGAGTATTCATGCGGGTTCCGAGACTTTTTTCAAAAAGTTACACCCAGTTTGACACCAACTTTTATTGTGTCGCCGCATCATTTAAGATGAGCTGTATGACTCATCTTATTTTTCTAACTGGAAAAATAGCTTAAAGGTATTGACAAATCTGAAATTACAGTTTACAATATCATTACGCGAAACCAAGCACACAACTGCGGTCGTTGCGCTTACATAAATTTAAGGAGGTCAAAATGGGAAGACGATTATCGGGTTCATATCACAAACGCAACGACGGAAGATATGGCGTTAAATACTGCGGCGTTCAAAGAACGTGCAAGACGGAGGCGGAAGCCAAGCGCGTACTAAAGGAGCTGAGAAATTCAGCAGCAAAACAAGTTACAATGAATGACACCGTGCAGACTGTCATTGGTGACTGGATGACTAACGTCATGAAAAACAGTTTGAAGCCGTCAAGTTATCTCAGGAGAACATCGACTCTAAATACGCATATCTACCCAACCATAGGAAATCTGCAATTATCGTCGTTGCAAGCACGTGACATGCAAAATGTAATCAACGACATGGCTGACGCCGGGCTGTCATATTCGTCCATTAAAAAGGCATACGAGGCTGTGGATTCATGCCTCGACAGTCTTGTAGACGCAAGGAAGCTCACATACAACCCCATCAAAGGCGTTGTGCTCCCAAAAGCTCGTGCAAAAGAAGCACAAGATATTAAGTTCTACACACAAGAAGAAATAAACATAATATGCGCAGAAGCGACGAAGAAAAACGCGAATGGAACATACAAATATGTCATTCCGCATCTCATTGTTCTTTCCGCCAATACGGGAATGCGAATTGGAGAGATTGCGTCTCTGCAATGGAGCGATGTCGACTTCAAACGGAAAACTGTTACAATCAATAAGAATACAGTCGTTGTTAAAGTAGACGGCAAGTTTCAACCAATCGTCCAAAACTCAGCAAAAACAACATCCGGAAAAAGAAGCATTCCGCTTAACAATGCGGCCTTGAACGCGCTAAAAAGGCTAAGAGAAGAATCAAGTTCAACAGGGTATTTGTTTCTGACTCGCAACGGTTGTCTGTACACCGTTGCAAATGTGAATAAGATCTTTAAGCGTATACTCCGCAACTGCGGGTTTGGCAAGACAAACCCAGACGGAACGCCGGGAAAGAACAAGCTATACAGCATTCATTCTCTCCGACACTCGTTCGCGTCAGCCTTACTTGCGAAAGGTGCCGACATAAAGAAAGTCAGCGAAATCCTCGGACATAAGAATGTGACGATTACGTATAACACGTACATCCACTTCATTCCGAAAGATCTCGCCGACACTGTCAAACTCTTAGATTGAAAAAGAACGTCCTTGATTAGTGGTCAGCCACTTCTTGAGGGCGTTTTTCTCTACGATGTACTCGCCGCCGAGTTTAATCGCAGGGAATGCGCTCGATTTCATCAATTCGTTCACCTTGTTCTTACCGAACCCGAACATGCTTTGGATGTCCTTAGAACGGTAGATTACAATATCATCGTTGCGTTCGCTCTCCATTATTTCAATTCAAAGCAATCAGCTTTGTATGTTCCTCCATATTTCTGCCGTTTTCGTCGAGACACAGATACATGAACCCCTCTTTTTGAGAGTTCTGGAGCATTCCGTCTCCGTACAGCATCTTCTTCGTATCGCAGGCGGCTCCCTGCTCGTAAATTGTAGTTGCCCCGATCTTATAAGACCCGAGCCTGTGCGTGTGCGCCATAATCAATGCATTAAACGACACGCCCTCATTTCTGAACCAGATAGCGGCTTTCTCTGCCGTTTTCATCGGGTTCGACGCAAATGCTCTCGGATGGCAGATGACAACATCGCCGATCTTGACGAACCACTTTCCCTCATAAACGATCTCGACGTCGTCGAAGACGTCCTTAATAGCGTCATAGTGGATCTTGCTGTGCGTCTTCCTGTCGTAGTGTGTGAATCCGTCGATAAAGATATAGTCCAGCGCCGTCTCCGGCATCAGTTCTTGCAGATCCGTATCGAGGTTTTTGGCAAGATATGCGCCAAGGCGAATGTCGTGATTGCCGTATGTAACAAATACCTTCTTCGGCTTGATCGTCTCAATAAGCTCAATGAGGTAGTTGCGCGCGCCAATCATCTCCTCAATCGGAGAGATTCTGTATGTCTTCGTGAACTTTGAAATCGCCTGACAGTCGAGAATGTCTCCATTCAGGACAAGGTAATCAACACGACCGATGTAGTCCTTGAATACGCTAATCGGCTTTTGAAAGGGGAAGTGCATATCCGAGATGACAAGCGCGCGGCACTTTACGCCGCTCTCGCGTCTGTCGATTTCGTACTTTCTCCCACGACTGAATGCCGCGTACTCTTTGCGGTATGCGCTTTCGCCATAGTTCTGTCCCGTTTCACGGTTCAGAAGATTTGCGATTGATTCGCTGGTAAGCCCGTACTCGCTCTTGTGTTCAAAGAGACGGACGAAATACTCAATGTACGGCTCGTTGTCATATCTTCTTACATCAACCACGCTGCGCACCCCTAATTTCGTCGAGGCACTTGAGCGCCTGCCAAGTTTCGTCCACATAATACTTCTTGTGCGACGACGCCTTGTTTACAATCGTAATTCTTGCATCCGGTACGCGCTTGCGCACGGCGATGCTTTCTTCCTTGGAAATCCTGACTATCCCGATCACTCCCTAATAAATCTCGATACCAACCCATCAAGCGATAACATATTTTGATAACATATTTTGATAATTTCGATTGATAGATAATTATAGTATCCATATAAGGGAGGAGCATCAGAAGCATTCGTCGTAGAGTGCTCTGATGTTATTCTTTTCGAGCTGCACGGCGCCGTCATTTGTAAACGGGACGAGTAGCTTCAGATGGAGCTGTTTGTACTTCTCGGCAGAATCCCAACTGAACGTCTTGACGCTTTCGAGTTTCTTGATATATCCGAAGTCTTCAAGCTCCGGCAGATACCGACCAATGATGTTCGTGTTTGTAATGCCAATCCAACTGCCGAGAGCGACAGACGAGATAGAAAACTCGCCGTCTCTGTTTGCGTTTGCCTTCGCGTAGCACAACAGCGCCAATGCAAGCAGTCGCACATTCCTTCCGTCGAAGCGTCTGCCGATCTCGACAACATCGTGCCCGCTGATTCGAACAACGATATTATCCTTGAGTCTTGTTTTGTCATTCATCGCCTTGCGGATGATGTTGTTCAAGTTATATGTAATATAGATCCCATTCTCTTTTGCCCACTCGAAGATTCTTTCGCGAATCTCCATATGATCGCATCCGCTCTGCTTATACCACTTAGCCAGCAGGTAGCAATCGCGATACAGGCATTTTTTGTCGATACACTTGCCAGACAGCAGGTCTTTGACAAGTGCAGCCTCGTTTATCACTCTGTATATTCCTCCATATCGTATCTCTTACCAAGGTACTCGTACTCGCCGAAGCGTCGTCTGATCGGTAGCACAATCGGCTTCTGCTCTATATTGGCGACGATTCCGTCCGAAACGAGCCTCCACATGAATTTCTTATTTCCGTTTTTGTGTGTTACATAGCACGACATCACCGCCGCGTTTGCAGCAGTTCGAATGTCACCGCAGATTTCAAGGAACTTGTCTCGAAAATCTGAGTAAAGTGTCTTCCACGACACATCATACTTACCGCTGTCGTCAACGGTCAGATACCGAAGAACTTCAGCGTCATTTTCGACCTCATACTTGATGCGGCTCTTACCGCACGCCTTTCGTGCCGCCGCAGACAAAGCGTTGAATTTTGCATAGAGCTTGTCCACGAGAGCCTGTTGCTCTTCACCCACCGGGTGTTCAGGCGAGAGCATGATTGTGTAGTCAAAATCGCTCACAGCCTTATCCCACTTTGCGTGCCTATGCCACTTCTCAACTTCACGACACAGCTTGTTCATATTACTCGGTGCATTGCTTAGTTTCTGCTTGGCATAGTAGCTTGACGCATATTTCATGAATTGCGGCAGCGGACGCCCATATTTCGTAATGAAACGCGGCATCATGTACAGGACGCCGGTTTTAGCGTAATCTCCTTAGAACCCTCGGTTTCCCGATATTTCAAAGGGGTGTAGACTATATCATCCTCTCATTGAGAGGGTCAGCGCTTCGATTTAAGGGACTTTCACCCGGCAATGAGTTTCACATTGCCCCTACTCCTGTTGCGGAATTTCACCGCCGAGGGATAGTCGTTGCAGCTTGCGAGCAGAACTCGCCTTGCCACAGAATTTCCATGCGAGTGTGTTATTGTTTGCGTCTATGTTCTTCTTGATAATTCAGGCTCCACTCATCGAATTCATCAGTCCATGCAGATTTCCATGTGTGCCTGTTCCTTATTGCTGTGACGGTCTGATACCCAACAGATAGTTCTTTCGATATTTCCGCCGGGGTCGCGCCACTTACAAGCATTTTCATGATTTCTTTTGCTTTTCTCTCGTCAATCTTTGCAAAGTTAGTCTTGCTTCCAGAGAACGCGGAAGATATTTTGTTTCGCGTCTCTTCTGACACTGTTCGATTCTTCATATACTCACTTAGAATCGTTTTTTGACGATCGCTGCACTTATGATGTGTACTTGACAGACGCATCTTTTCTTTGGTTGATTCGGGAAGTCTGCGCCCTGTCATATGAGCTTTATTCTTGAGACCGACGATTCGTTTCGCGTTGTCACTCATCGGACATCCTCGCTTGCCGTTTCCGCCAATCGTCAAGTTATAACCATTTTTATACGAATCATATTCCTTAATGCTTTTGATTTCTAAAGCATCAAGGTCGTCCGATTTACTGCACTGACGAACGACTGAAAAACGAAATGCACCATCGCCATATTCGTTATAAGCGGCCTGAAGATGTGCGTTATCGTGTGTCCCGTTTTTCAATTTCCAGCAGTGCAACCAATACCGTTTCTTGAAGGGTTGACTCGTTTGCCCTATGTAAATTTTCCCGTTTTTGATGTTCTCAATTTTATAAATGCCGCACAAGTTTTTATGCGACCCATAATCTAAAAAGTCGATTTTATCTCCTTTCAGAACATCAACGCAATAACACTCGTTTAGAATCCTCTGTTAGCCAACCATGCGGTTGACACCCAACACTTGTTGGTTCACTGACTTTGCATCGGCTCATCGCTGAACCGAGCCACCGATTTGATGGATTTTCCAGTAAGTACACTGATGATGTCAACGTACTTCTCGTATTTTTCTTTCTGTTCTGCGGTCTTCGGCATCTTGTTGTGATATGCCGTGCTGTAGTTTGAAAACTCGCCAATCATGTTCTTCATCGAACGCATCGTGACTTTCACGCGGTTGTCCGGCGTGTCGTCTTCGCTTTCGACCGTAACCTTGTCGTCAACATCCATGACTGTATAAGCTGAGGTGTCAACGCCGCACATCATCGTCTCGTTATCAATGACGAACACAAGGTCGCCGTCGAAGTCCGCGCCGTTTAGCTTTTGTGGCACGATGCTCTTGCCGTTAATCATGCACACGTTATCGAGACGTGAGAAGTATTTGTCCGTCAGGTCGTTTCGAACGCCCTTTAGAACCGTATGCTCCGAATGGCAGATGTGCGGGTTTCTTTCCACAAGCCTGTTGCCCTCAATCACGCCGTCAAAGTCGTGCCCGTAGAATTCACCGGCATTCAAGCAGCCGTTTGCGGGCAACCCGGCGATGTGCTCCATAAACATGATGAGGTCAGGAGCCAAAAACTTAAACGCGCCTTTTACCCACAGCTTGCCGCACTTCATTCCGTCGATGTATTTCTCCGCTGACTTCATGATCTCACTGCGGACACCAAGCTCGCCGAGCATGGCCGGGTCTTTCAGCACCGCGCGAGCAATATCGTCTCGCGGTTCGCATCGGTCTGCCGTCAGCCCCATGAAGCACATCGTATACAGCGGGTCTGCGGCTTGAATCTTCTGCGCCCAGTAAATGCTCTCCGAGGCAATCTTCGCGAAGTCCTCGTAATCGAGCTTCAGGTCTTGCAGAATCTGATAGCTTGTCCTCGTGAAGCGCGGCTCTGTGTACTTCGTGTAGTTCCATTTTGCAAGACCGATGCAATGGTCGTATTTTTCAAACAGCTCCCAGTATCTCTGCCAATCCTCAAAAGTGCCGGTCTTGTTGAAGTATTTATATCCTTTGTACATGCTCTCGGAGATGATGATCATCGGTTCTTCGACGTCGTGGCTTACGCCCCACACGTCGCGTATGTAACGGATACCCCTCTCCTTGTAGAAAGTCGTATAATCGACTTCGTGCGTGACGCCCTTGATATACGGAGCACGGAGCAGCATCGATGTTGGCGGTTCTTTCTCGCGTTGCGTCTCGGCATTTAGAATCTCGTAAACCTGATGACCGATTTCCGGGTGATGAATCCCGCAGCCGTCGAAGACGTTGATCTTGACGTCGGTTGTTTTACGCCCGATGTCCTTCTGTTTCCACAGGCGCGTGTTGCCGTCTTTATCGACGAACTCTTTCTCCGCGTCGTATATGTATTTGATATGCTGGTCTGCGATAACGGATTCCTTGTCCGGGACAACGATGATTTTTGGACGCCAGCCTTCAAGGCAGTGGCAGGAACTCAGCATTAACCCCCGGTAGGCATAGTATTTCGACAGAACTGTCTTGCCAACATCGTTGCCCATGCTGACGACTTCGTTCAATTCTTCGGTGTACTTTTCATCGACGAATCCGAGAATTGAGCTTCTCGTCATGGACGCGGAACGCTCGCTCATGATGAAGTGGCGACCGTTGAGATCGAACCCGTATCGAATAATGTGCTCAAGCGCTTCGTCGTTCGCTGCCGACCGTTGACAGCTTACGAACGCGAAGGAGTCGACGCGCTTCCCGGAACACCCGGTAATTCTGCGGAGCTGGCGGAACAGCATGTTATCGCCCTGCGGAACGTAGTATGGGCGGTCGTCGAAGTTCGACAGCACGAAGTCGTTGTTCTTCAGCAGAACGAGCGGAACCTTTCGCACGTCGTATAACTTAGGAGCGAATATCGTTCATCACCTCCGCGTATGTATTTGCACGCATTCTTAAATCTTGCTCGTAGGCCTCGATGTCGCCATCCATCGAGCCATCGTAATAGTGTTCGCACGGGACGCGCTCTGTGCAGTCCTCGTACCACAGGCATTTCTTGCAATCTCTCATCGCTTGTATTTAATTGTCTTCTCCTTTCTTGGCAGGAACCATTTTCGATACATCGTCCAGCCATTTTATAAGCAGGTTGCGCATTCTTTTGCTCGGAACATACAGCCATATATCATGCCCCTCTCTGATCGCCGACCGCCAGATCCATTGAACCATCGTGGACAGTGCGTAACCGTCCTCGTCTACCTTGGCACCGTGAGATGTGTAGTACAGCTTCGTACCGACATCCATGAAGATGTTCACGCAGTAGGCGAGAATATTCTTGTCTTTGTATTTGTTCGTTGCGCGCTCATTGAACGGAACGCATTTGCGAAGCATACTCCTGAGATTTTCAGCATTCTTCTGTTCTGAGAATACACCAATCATCAGGCCAGACCTCTGACCGGGCTTCAGAATGTTCGTATAGAGGTTCGTTATGTTGCGGAAAACTTGATCCACCTCATCGCCGCCTCGTTTGAACCATGCGGAGGAAAGCGCGGTCTTCTTGTCTCCGATGTCGTTAATTTTGTGGTCGTAGATGTGGATCTTCTCTTTAATCTCGCCCACATACGGCGGGATATACTCGTTATAATCTCCGAACTCGCGCTTACCGTTCTCGAATTTAACGCCGATGTATTCGTACTCAATCCCGTTCGTATCGAAGAAGTACCGCATGTCTTGCGCATTGAACATATATGTAAGCACGAAGACTTCCGAAAATGATTTGATGAAGTCAGGATCGTAGATCCAGTAGATCGAGGCTTTTACCTTGCCCTCGCTGTATATATCGCTTGACGGATGCCGTTTCTTGACGAAGTCAACAATTCGCGAGATCTCACCATATGTGTTTTTGCGGCTTCCGACTTCAAGTCGACCATCTTCGCCGACGCGGATGTAGTCAAGAGACAAAGCGTCAGAGAGTATATTTGGCGTCGTCGTGAACTTTTCTGTGACGTTGAGACTTTCGTCGATAATCAAGGTGTAGTCGTATTTGCGGACAGACGAAACTCCGCCAATCCTGTGTGCCCGAAACAGGGAATGCGTTGCTGCAATATTTTCACCGGCGTTCAACAGTGCAACGAAGTGTTCAGACTTACTGTTGTTGTATGCACGGAGATCGTTTCGCGGCTGTTGGAAGTTGTGCGCCGGACAGCTTTTTTGAATTCGTTCCGCCTCACTGAGATACGGCGTAATGTAGATGAACTTCTTTTCCGGATGGTCGTTGATGTGGTTGATTGCGGCAGAGCTCTTTCCAGAGCCCATGATTGCGTCGCAAACTTTAATTTTGCTACCGATGGAATACCACCGCCCTTTCGACTCCATGTTACCACCCGAATCTGCTTGTCCGTACAACCGACTAAAAAAGGCGCGCCGACGCTTAAATTTGTTTAGAGTTACAATTAAAAGCGTTAGAATCATTTGATTTTTGGTTATATTGACGAAAGCACAGAAAATCAGCGAAAAACTATAAAAAAAAAGTGTAATAAGGGGTTTTAAGAATCGCATAGGAATGCGGGTTGAGAGGGTGTTTTTTTTTCAAGAAAATTTAATGTCGATACTTGCGAGTCTCTCCAATAGGAATGTTGAAAGACTCACTGTTCGTTCGTCTTTCTTCCGATTACGGGGGTTATGGGTATACTGAGTCTACTGTTCTACAGGAGCTCTCAGTCCCAATAAGGCTTTCGTATTCTTCGTATTCTGAATATTGAGCTTCGCATAACAGCGGAAGCTCAGGATTTTATCTCTGCATAGCAGAATAAAAAAAGGCTCACGTCTTTACCGTATGTCGAAAAGAGAATAAAGAGTTGAGCCTTCAATCCTATCTGAGATGGTAATATTACAGAGTTTAAGCAGAGATGACAGTGGAGGATAACATCTAAGCCCTTACTGAATAAAGAGTCACTACAAAGTCATTGCTGTCATCTCCGTGGAGACATATCGTTCCCCTTAAATAAAAAATAAAAAGAAAGCCTTAGAGAAAAGAGGAGACTTGAGATAGGATTATAGGCTGTAGATTATAACTGCTATGTTTAACATAGTACACAGTAATGGCTATGTACTATGTATATACTATTATATAGGGGTATGTCGTCAAGCGAAAAATTCTGCCGTAGCATTTGAATGATGTGCGGCCTGTTTCCCACTTCGTGGGCAGGGATTCCCTCACGGGAATCTATTTTTATATAATTAACCGTATATCATCATGTAAGGAGCACCATCTTCGTGAAGTCACGAAAAAGGTCTGGAGCAGTAAATTCGAGCGAATCAGCAAAAACTCAAGTGTTTATCAGTGTTTGCGAAAACTTCGACAGCTTTATCGTACAGATTGTACGGTCTGCGAAGCAGAAAATCGGATGAGAACCGCATAAGAATGCGGGTTTGGAGATTTCAGTCTTCGTATTTTACAGGAATAGATTCAAAATCCGAAGCGTAAAAAGATCTGGGAAGCCTTGTGATTGCTGGGTTTCTCCGAAATCTGAATCGGTGAAATAAACTGATTTATGGTTGATTGGCTCATGAAAGTGTAAAACACTACGTGAAATTCGCTTGTAAAAGTGACAGAGATTTGATGGTGGTGTCATAAGAACGATTACAGGATTTTGAACATTTTGTGGAGAGCATAAAAGTGAGAGGGTTTTTGAGAACAAAAGTGAGAGAAATGGCGTAAATACTGGGATTGATGATGACGGGATGTGGAGATGAACAGGGGTAAAATAGGGGTATTTGGCTGGATCTGGTGGTCAAAATACACCCCCGGACACGGAGCGCGAACAAACGGACAAAAGATCGCGCTTTTGCTTTATCGCTTTAGTGTACTAAAGAACGACGGCGGCGGGAATGGAAACTTTAGCACTTTAGCGTGCTAAAGCAAAGTCGGTGATAGAACAGAAGCCTCTGTGATTCCGGAAGTATGCATAATTATCCACAAATAATGCATAAATGCATAAATATACATTGTACCATCCGGGCGTGCTGTTTTGTCGTGTGTGGTACAGTTTGCCGTGGCTGGCGTATCATTGCAAGCTGTAGACGGTGCAAAAAGTTACACTATGCCGACAATATACGGCGTGTTTATGCGGATTTTAGGACTTTTTCGGCCGGAAACGGTGTAAAAAGTTATAAACCGATAGAATTTTGAAAAGCGGAGAAAACAAGAGAAAAACGGAGATAATCGGAGATAATCACGGGATAATCGGCTATAATCGGGTAAAACTGGTGTTGTGTATAGGCTTAGACCATGCTACAATATGACCGTACCCAATGAGGGCGCGCCCAGTGCGTACAAGTCGCACCGCGTCCGGCATACGGTATCCGCGCAGGCTGCGCGGCGATACTTGACAACGACAAACACGCAAGGCAGCACCAGAGCACCACCACCGCAAGCGGAATGCAAGCGGAGCACGGCGGCGCGCTGGTAGACCGCGCGGCGGAATGCCGCAAGGCGTCAAGCGTGCGCGTCTGTATATGGTTGATACCGTTGCAACCGCTGTTGTGTGTTGCGTTATGCGGTATTGACATAGACCCCGCAACCGTGATACAATGGTTTACATAAGCTATAGCTATAGCTATATGCAAAACACGGGGGCGGAAATGGGTAAACGCGATCAAAGTACACGCAACGGCTACAAGACGCAATACAACAAAGATAACTATGATTATATCCGCGCCACAATACCGCGCGGCAAGCGCGAAACACTGCGCGACTATGCGGCAGCGCGTGGAATGAGTATATCACAAGTTATTGTTGACGCGCTGGAGACCGTGACGGGGTTAGACTTAACAACAAGAGATTGACGGCTTTTGCCGTTTATCTTGTGACGGTCTAAGCTTAGACCGCATAAAACCACAACAGAACCGAACACGGCGCAAGCCGTGCGGAAATATATTGACAGTCCCGCAAGGGACGGAAAGAAGAAAACCATGAAAAACGAAATGAAGAAGAACGCAAAAGCCCTTGAGATTCTCCGTGCCGTCGTGTCCGACGTGACCATGACCGACTCGCGGAGCGGCGAAACCGTGACGCGCGGCAAGCAGCACAAACTTATTGCCGCCGACTTTGACAACAAAGCCGAATTTGACGGCTACAAGCGCGCAATGCTCGATCTGTCCGAGTCCGTCCGCAAGTACGCAAACGCGAACGCAGACGACGCAAAAGCCCATGCAGCCGCAAGAGCGGATGCAAAAAAGGCGCTGAAACGTGCCGCCGACGTTGTCACAACCATGACCGACGGCGACGCGCTTGTTGTCCCTGCCGCAATGCTCGAATACATTGTACAGCGCACGACAACCGCAAAAGCAATCGCGGGCGAAAAGTCTATGCAGCGCGTCATGTGTTCGCCCGTGACGTTTCGCGGCGTGTTTGAAGACGCGTTTTGCAAGCTGCTGAATGGTGAACCGTTTGCAAACGTCGGACAGAACGCAAGCGCCGCAAAGGATTTTGCAAACAATGCGAAAGCCGACGCAAGAGCAGCCGAAAAGGCAAAGAAGGACGCCGAAAAGGCGGCGAGAGCAGCCGAAAAGGCGGCGGACAATGCAGCAGCCGAACGCGCCCATGTGAAGAACGTGCACGACGGCAAGACGGCAGGCAAGGGGAAGAAAACCGATGAGCCCGCCGTCGCGGTAACCGCCGCATAAAATCGGATAGGGAAAAGCCCCTGAAAAGGGGCTTTTTCTTTTCGCCGGGAAAGATAGAGCTGCAAGGCTCTTTTCTTTTTACGGACGACGCCGGAAGGCGTTTTCTTTTTACTCTGAATTATCTTTGAGAGGGGAATAAAATCATGTGTAAAAATTGTTTTGGCGTTAGAATCGCCGTTAAGGATCGCTGGAATTGGCACGGTTTCACCATGCGTCGCGGACACCTTTATATGACTGTGAAAAACTGCGACGGGACGAAAGACTTGATCGTCACAGCACTTGAGCCCGGCAAGAATGACACGGTAAAAATCTATGCTGCCGCGTATTCGTGGGAAAAGTGGAGACCATACTACATTCCAGCCGACGATCCGCTGATCGTAAAATTCAAACGCGCTGCACCCGTCCTGCGTGAAAGCTCCGGCATTGATTCCGTCGCGCATACAACCGTAGCCGACGAGATCCGCGACGGGCGCATTCAGCACATCATGCAGCGCAACGGCAAACTCAATTCAAACGGCGGTCGCGTGTTCTGCTGACGGCGATCCGTCCATGATTCGCGAAACACTTTAGCACGCTAAAGCGTCCGATAAATTCGGGCGCTTTTTCTTTTGTCCCAGCGAAAGATAGCGCCGAAACGGCGCTTTTCTTTATTGTCAAAAGCCCTTGTGCGTGTTCCCTCTCTCACGCGCCAAACTTTTCATGCGCGGTTGTTCGTGCGCAAGGGCTGGAGATAAAATCCGCTACCGTTTCCCCGACGCAATAGTTGTCGAAAAAATTTCGACTTTCTCTTGCCGAGTGTACGGATAGCGAAAATTCCGTGTCATAATGCGCTTGCAGACGCGGTCAGATCAACGGTCTGTGCGATTGCTTTTTAATCCTCCTTTTACAATCGCCAGCGTCAATTCTGAGACGAGAAGTCCTTATATTTGCTTATGACTTTGATACTCAAACCTTTTGTCCGACCGGTTGGTCATCTCCTTTCACTACATATCAAAATCCTAAGCAAGAATCATTGACTTTTGCAGTCAGAACGATCTGATCGTATCTGTGAGCGCATTATGATTTTCACGGAAGAATCCGTTTGGAAAACGAATTTCAAAATCCGGCGCGGCAAATCCGTCCGGAAATCAACTACAAAATTCAAAACTGAAAATCTGAAAGGAAAATCATTATGAACGAAAAGTATACATATGCGGCTTACGAAAAGGACGGCGAGCGGCTTTGCATCGCCATGGCAAACACGGCGGAGGCTCTCGGAAAGATTTTGGGTATCACGAACAAGGCTGTTTCTCATAGGGTTACGGGGCGCTACAATCAGTCTCGCAGCTCGTACTATGTCACGCGCATGATTGACGACGGAAAACCGATTCCGAAAACGCTCGACGAAATCCAATCCGCAAATTGCGTCGCGCCTGTGAAGAAGCATGTGGCATCCGCAGCGGCTTCGACTGCATCTGCCACTACGGCAACGCGCGAAAATGAGCCTTTGAGCAGCATCTGCAAGCGCCTCCGCCAGCATATGGGCATTACGCAGACAGATTTTGCCCGCATTATCTTCAGCACGCCGTGTGAGGTCTCACTGATGGAGCGCGGTCTTGTGCCGTCTGATGACCGCAAATCGAAAAAGATCCGGAAAATCGCTCACAAAATCGGAATGATTTAACGGGGAAGCGCTAAGGAACAGCCGTGTCGGTCGCCAAAATAACGTGTGGATGTTCTTTAGTGGGGTGAAAACGCGCGTCAAAGGGAGAACTGCGCTTATTTAATTCAAAATTTACGGAGGAATTTGGTATGAATATGACTTTGGCACTTGGATTTCTCGCTTGTGTTTGGGTATTTCTTTGTGTTGTAGGCGGGATTGTGGACTACGTTGCAGAGGAAATTGCGTATTTGCGGCTTCGAATCGCCCACCGTTCGCGGATGAAGCGGCGGGCGCGTCAATACAGGGCGACGCATTGACAGCTTCTGAGGGGTTGAGCTTTGTCAGCCCTATCCCAAAGGACGGCGCGTATACCGCCTCCTTGTGCGCGCACTGCTTGAGTGTGTGTGAAGCCGTCTATATTTGGCGGCTACAACCGTGCAAAGCTGTTGCTGCTTCTGGGCGCGGGCAGTCTTAGCCTCTCTCGGCGAAGAATTTTTATGTTAGCGCCCTTCTTCTGCCATCAATGTATGCGCGTCCTCGTCGTGATGGTGGACGGCTTGTGCTGACTGAATGCATACGAAATCACTTTGAAAATCAAAAGGAGAATTTGAAATGAACGTATCTATTGAAGAAAAGAAAACCGAGGCAATCTCGCGGATGAAGATGCTCGGGCTGTATCCGACAATCATCAGGGAGTTTGGGCGAGACTTTACGGTCAACAGATCCGATCCGCCGTTTGGCGCGCTTTACTGGGTTGAAGACAAAGAGCTTGAGGAGCTTCGCGCGTGGGAGATTGAGCATAACGCGCTTGTATACCATGTTGTCCGCAGCTACACGACGTTTGGTACGCTCGACGCCTATCTCTATGTGAGTGACGTCAAAGAAGAATGGGATGTTGTTCACGATGACCTCGAAGACGGGAATTCCCTCGTCTATGTCGTCAACCATGACATGCCTGATTGCTCAGAATTCGGCTATATCGGCATCAAGACGACCTCTGCTGCGGGTCTCGTCAGAACCTATTGAGAAAACCACATCGAAAATCAAGTTTGAAATTCAAAATCGAAAATCGAAAGGAAGAAAACCATGTGTAAATTGAAATCTGCAATCATTCTGAAGAACCGAATCTTTATGCCCGACTATGATAGTCATTCGCAAATGCTTGAGGAGCTCGGCATTAAAGACTCCTATCTCAACGCGTCGAAAACATTCGTGCGGGCAGAACTGTCTCCCGTCAACGGAGATCCGTTCTCCGATATTGACAAGTGGGCTCTGAATGTGGATCAGGACATCACGCCTGACTGGTTTGACGTGGAAGACTGCAAGGCGAGAATGCGCGAGGCAGTAAAAGAATGGGCGAAAACGCATATATACATTGGCGTTGATAATCTGACGATCTCGTCGGGTGAGAACTACTATATAAAGGACTGTCACGACGTCGTTGTCTGCGGCTCTGCGACGATTCAGCGCGTCTGCGGCTCTGCGACGATTCGGTGCGTCTACGACTTCGCGACAATTCAGCGCGTCTGCGGCTCTGCGACGATTCAGCGCGTCTGCGGCTCTGCGACGATTCAGCGCGTCTGCGGCTCTGCGACGATTCTGAACGTCTGCGGCTCTGCAAAGATTCAGTACGTCTGCGACTCTGCGACGATTCGGTGCGTCTACGACTTCGCGACAATTCAGCGCGTCTGCGGCTCTGCGACGATTCTGAACGTCTGCGGCTCTGCAAAGATTCAGTACGTCTGCGACTCTGCGACGATTC
>ERZ1034873.34-NODE-34-length-89098-cov-41.976382_pt1 | contig 89098 bp, 136 predicted proteins | sample MGYA00520689_ERZ1034873 | MGnify/ENA primary metagenome ERZ1034873 (study PRJEB33766, sample SAMN09781722) | gut metagenome | biome: gut microbiome | host: Homo sapiens | place: Madagascar | study: EMG produced TPA metagenomics assembly of the PRJNA485056 data set...
AAATTCAAATTGCTCAAATAATTTAATTCCTGGAATTAATATAGCAACATATTAGCATAATATTCTATAAAGGAGGAATATTATGAAAGACAGTGTTGAAAAATCTTGGAATGAACTTTTTGCTATGAACCCATTTTCTGAGACTACATACTATCCTATTAAGAATAAGGTACTAAATGGTCTTTTAGGTGGTAACGGATTACCAAAAGGTTCAGTAATTCAAATAGCGGCAGGCTCTGGAACAGGTAAATCTACTATAGTATTAAGAGACATATGTAAAGATTTACTAGAGCAAGGAGTAAGTGTATGCTATATCGATGCTGATAGAGGTGTTAATACTAGCTTGCTAACTTCTACTGGAGTACTAAATTATTTAGTTACTGATATGAACCAAGCTAAAGATAAGTTAAATAATAATGAGCCAGTATTTTTAACTTTTCAAGAGAGCTCATTTTCTGGCGTTAACAAACTAATACAACTACTATTAAGCATTGGAATTTACGTTATAGTAATAGATACTATAGCTATACTAGACTCTGGTATGTATATAGGAGATAACGCTTATAATATTGAAAATAGAAGAGTAGGCGGAGATGCAGGAGCTCTTAGACAGTTGATGAAGAATATATATAATTTAGCTAGCCAACATACAGACAAGAATAATAAAGTTAATTTTATTTTATTAAATCATACTGCTAAAGAGATAGGCGGATTTAGTTTTGGACCGCCAAGAGAAACTCCTAAAGGCGGAGATGCTCCAATACAATACTCTGATATAATTATTCAATTGTATAAGTATAGCTCTAAATCAGAGACATTGAATGATAAACCAATAGGACAAAAAGTTTATGCTGAATTAGTAAAATCAAGACATACTACTGGAAAAGTAAAAACTCCATTCTTTATTAGATATGGAGCAGGTATTTCAATGATATTAACTTATAAAGAAATACTTGAAGAAAATAAAATGATAACTTGTAAAGGAAGAACTTACACCATAAGCTTACCAAATGGTAAAGAATTAACTTATGTGAATAAAGATAACTTACTAAAATGTATTATTGATAACTATGACGTAATTGATAGTTGTTTTACTTCAAGCAAATGGATGATAGATATTTCAAATGAGTCTGACATTTTAAACGTAGAATATGAAGAAACTATTGACACGTCTAAATTACCGCAAGAATTACAGCATTTAAAAGTAGAAAGAGTTCAAAAGAATTTTTACTATTTTATGAGAGGTGTAGATTTATCTGGTCAAAACTATTATATGTATTATGATATAGAAACTAAAAGATTAGTAAGAGAATATGACTCTATGAAAGAAAATATACCAGTTAAAAATGTTGACAAAGCAATGAATGAAGTAAAAGAATACTTAAAAGAGCTAAAAGAAGAAAATAAGAAAGAAACATTAGAAGAAACTTTAGCTAAAAATGCATTAAAATAGCTAGGAGGAAAATAAATGGATGTATTTGTAAAAGATTTTCAAATAGTAAAACAGGCTAAGCTCACGTTTAATCCTGGCTTTAATGTAATAGTAGGCCCTTCTAATAATGGTAAATCTAGTATTTTAAAAGCAATTAAAGCAGCAATATATACCGAAGCTGGAGTATCTACTATAAGAAGCGGAGCTGACTCATACATAGTTGGAATAAGTCATAATAATCATAACATAGTTTATCAGAAAAAAGCTGGTTCTACTAAATACTTAGTAGATGGAGCTCAGTTTTCTAAATTTGGTTTAACTACTCCAGAAGAAGTGTCCAATGCATTAAATATAAAAGAGCTTAGTCTTAACGGGAATAAAGTACAGCTAAACTTTTGGAACCAAATGGACAAACCATTTTTACTAGATAAAAGTGCAGGAGATTTATTTAAGTTTATATTAGACTCTGGAGAAAACGACAAATTGTCAGCTGTTACTAAAGCTATGGTAGCAGATAGACAACAAATTAATAGAGATGCAGATACTATTCAAGGAAGCATAAATTCAACTGATAGTATTCTTAAAGAACAAGAAAAATCTATAGAAACTTTAAAACCACTGTATGATATGTCATTGAAGATAATAGAACTAAAATCTAAAAAACAAGAATTAGATAAACTTAATAATATTTATACTAGTTTAAATCAAATAAAACTAGAATTAAAAAATTTAGACATTTCTTACATCACAGACAATAAACAATTTAATATTATAAATTTTTTAGAAAAAGATTTAGAAAAGATAAGATTATCATATGAGTTAGGAGACTTATACGACCAGCAATTAGCAACTTCTACTACTTTAGAACTTATGACAAAATCTATCTTTAATATTAAAGAATATTTAGAATTGCTATCTAACTTAAATTTATTCTCTGATAGATTACCTTCTCTTTTAAACTTAAATGATAGATATAAAATTATATTAAATGAACTAGAAAATGCTTCTAAGATAAACCTCGTTACACCAGATGTTGAAATAATTACTAAATTAACTAGCATTATAATAAATATAAAAAATATAAATCAGAAAGTTAATTCGATTGATGTATCTTTAGAAGAACAAGATAAAAGTGAAAAATCTATTTTAGATACATTAGATAGAATAAAAGAAGTTGAAGATTGTATCGAAGTTTGTCCTTATTGTGGACAAAGCTTGAAAGGAGGAAATCATGTACTTAGAACTAGTAACTAAAAAATCAGATAGAACTGTAAAAGAAAGATATGAAGAATTATCTGATGAACAAAAATTAGCTTTAGTAGAAGAAGCTAAAAAACTAAAAGAAGATTTGAAAGAAAAGCTTATAGTAACTCAGACAAAACAAAAATCTTTGTTAGAAGAAAAAGAAAAGCTAGAAAAAACTTTGCTTGAAGAATACAATATAAAATCTGAAGAAGATATTGTAAATAAAATAGCTGAGCTAAATGGCGAGATTATTTCAGCTTTGACAGAATATTCAAATGCATTAAATGCTAATGAATAATGTTATTATATGAAGATAAAATAGAACCATCATTGAGAAATCTTTCTCGTCAAAAGTTTAAAGTTAAACGAAATAGTGCAGCTACTTTCAGAAGATATAAACAAAAATGGAATAAGTGGACTAATAAAGACTCTAATCTTAGAGATGCTATTTCATTATATATCTATGAAGTAAATAAAGACTTAAATACTAAATCTATAGTTACATATTATCGTTCTGCAAGGTCTGAAGCTTTATATATTACTTATAACATAGGAGATATATCTCGTAAATTAAGAGTAGCAAATCATGACTCTGCTGATAGCTCTAAGTTTGACGAAGAAATAAAAATTCATGAATTTCTAAGCATGAAAACTTTAGCTAGAAGCATTTTAAGATTTATAGATAGTTGTATTTTAAGATGGAGGGATAGAGTGACAGTAGATAATTTTGATAGTTATTTTAATAAAGCGTTAAGTGTAGTTCAAAAATATAAAACTACAGTAGAAATGAGAGATAGCTCTATAGAGTTAAAAAAAGAGTACGAGAATAAACTTAAAGAAACCTTAGAAACTCATAGAAATTACGAAGACGCAATTAATTATTTAAAAGAAATAATAGAACTATTAAGTAGACAGCATATAGAGCATTTAGAAAAGTTACTTAATTCAGCAGTAAAAACTATATTTTATGACAAAAATTATGAAATAAAGTTAGAGATATCAGAATTTAGAAACAGTAATAGTTTAAATATTTATTTAATAGAATATAGAGATGATGAAGAAATAAAAACTGATATTAAATCTAATGGCTTTGGTATTCAATGCATAGTTGGCTTTATACTTCAAGTATATTTTATACTTTATCATAAATTATCTCCAGTTTTATTTATGGATGAAGCGCTTAGTAATCTTAGCTCTCAATATATAGAACCGTTTAAAGATTTAGTAAATGCTCTAGTAGAACAATATGGATTTATATTTGTATTAGTTGCACATGACCCTAGATTTATTGATATAGCAGATGTTAAATATGAGATAAAAGATGGGGTAGTTGTTTAGGAGGTTTAGCTATGGACTGCAAAAAAGATTGTAAATGGATTGGCTATAACTATAAAACTGATGAAAATGGACATATACTAAAAGCAACGAGTAGACTTTGCTTAAAATATAAGAAACCTATTGTAAATGGAAGAATTAAAGAGTGTATTGAGGGAGGTGAGCACGAGTGGATGAAGCGCAAGAAAACAATTTGTTAAAAGATACCGAGCCATTAGAAACTAATAATCTTAGTATAGTAAAAGGAATTACATTATTAGAGTTAGATGAAGATATAATAATAGCTGTTCCAGATACTTATACTATATCTCAGGCAGTTGCTTGGTATAAAAAAGATATTGGAATAGAAGAGGACACAGAAGTACAAATAGATTTAGTAGATATTAAAAATACTGGAATATGGGCTCCGCTAGATAAAAAATACGATAAAGAGTACGATTTATTAACAGCTTTATATAACATGACTGACTTTATAAATATAGAATTTGAGCCAAAAGATGAGCCATACAACAATATTTCAATTATAGATGGAGAAATAAATAAATTTATTACACTTAAAGAATATTGTAAAAGATATTTATTTTCTAATGAAGTTTTAAAAGAGCCAAAGATAGTTTGCTGTAGTAATTATTAGAAATAAATAGATTAAGTCAGGGTTAATGCTCTGACTAGAAAGAGGTATTAGATATGATTAAAGAAACTTTCGAAGAGTTAATTACAAAAGAAAAAGAAAGACAAGATAATAATGTAGAGTTAATTGCGTCAGAAAATTTCCCAAGTGAAAGAGTATTAGCAGCTGCAGGTTCTATTTTAACTAATAAATATTCAGAGCGGGTACCCTGGTAAAAGATATTACGGCGGATGTCAATGGGTAGATAAGATAGAGCAGAAAGCTATAGATAATGCTTGTGAATTATTTAATTGTAATTTTGCTAATGTTCAACCTCATTGTGGTAGTTCTGCTAACCAGGCTGTGTATAGAGCATTTTGCAAGCCTGACGATACAGTTTTAGGAATGGATTTAGGAGCAGGAGGTCATTTAACGCATGGACATAAATTATCTTTCTCTGGACAAGACTATAATATTGTATCTTATGGAGTAGATAAAAATGGAGTGTTAGATTATGAAGACTTAGAACATAAATTATATAATTATAATCCTGACATGATACTAGTAGGTGCAAGTTCATATTCTCAAATAATAGATTATGAGAGAATAGGTAGAATATTAGAAGACTATTATAATAATACCGGAGATAAACCAATTTATTTTGTTGATATGGCTCACGTAGCGGGTTTAATAGCTGCTGGTGTTCATCCATCTCCGTTCCCTTGGGCAGATGTAGTAACTAGTACTACTCATAAAACATTAAGAGGTCCTAGAGGTGGATTAATTTTATGGAATAATCCAGAGTATACTAAAAAGATAAATTCTGCAGTATTTCCTGGAGTACAAGGAGGTCCATTAGAACATATCATAGCAGCAAAAGGAATTTGTTTTGAAGAAGCTTTAACTCCTGAATTTAAAGAATATGGTAAACAAGTTATAGAGAATGCAAAAGCTTTTGCGAATGAATTTATAATGTTAAATAATAAAGTAATTTCTAACGGAACTCAAAACCATATGTTTGTATTAGATGTATATTCTTCTTATGGAATAACTGGAAAAGAAGCAGAAGAAGCACTAGACAAAATAAATATTACTGTAAATAAAAATCAAATTCCAAATGATACACTTTCTCCACTTGTTTCATCAGGAATAAGAATTGGAACTCCAGCTATGACAACTAAAGGATGGAAAGTAGAAGATTTTCAAAGATTAGCTAGAATAATTAACCATTATTTAAAAGATTTAGCAGAACATAAATTGGACAATACTTTTATAATAAATGAAGAAGCTTATAAAGAAGATGTAGCAGCTTTAATTAGAAAGGATAGATAATGAAAATAAACTTAACATTTAGTACCAATTATTCTATAGAAGAAATTGTTAGAGAAGTAAACAAATATATAATAGAGCATAGACGTGATATTGAACTAAATTTAGATAGAACTGAAATACCAGAGCATAGAGTTAAATGGACTTTATGCTCTGAGTCTAGTAACTTATGGGAGGATTATGAATGAAAATTATAAAACCTATGATAATAGTAGAAGATAGAGATTATATAAAATTAATGAAAAATCTAGAAAGAGCTTGCAGGACTTGTTATTGCTCAGAAAACAAAATAGACGAAGAGTCTTATAAGACTCTTCTTAAAAACTGTATAAATAGAGGTCATGAGTCTATTCTAGAGCATGAAAAAATAACTGTATACTTAGTATGTGATATAGGAGTGTATAAAGATTTAACTCGTCATAGACATGCATCATTTTCGATAGAAAGTACACGCTATTGTAATTATGGAAAAGGTAAATTTAATAATGAAATAAAATTTATAGAGCCTTGTAATATAGATAAAGACTCAGATTTATATGCACTTTGGGAAAATACAATGCAGAGAATTGAAATGAATTATATTCATATGTCAGACCATAACGCTACTCCTGACCAAATGAGAATGATACTGCCTCATTCTACAGCTGCATTAGTTACTATGACAACTAATATAAGAGAGTGGAAACATATATTGGAATTAAGAGCTAATAATCACGCTCATCCATCAGTTCAACAAGTAATGATACCATTGTTATTATATTTTAAAGAAAAAATGCCAGAGATATTTAATAGCATAGAATATAATAAGGAATTTGATAAATCAAAATATGCTGAATTGGAGGTAAGATATGAGTAAAATAGATTTACACAAAGTTATATGTGAAGAAATGCATGATTTATATGAAAGAAAAAATAATGATTACGGAGATAGCGTAAGTGATACTTTTAATAAGTTTGGTCTAGACGCATTTTTAGTGAGAATGTATGATAAATTAAATAGAGTTTATTCATTAACTCATGGAAAACAAATAAAAATACTAGACGAAAAAATAGAAGACACGCTATTAGATTTAGCTAATTATGCAGTAATTTCATTAGTTGAATTAAAAAATCTAGAAGAAAAATATACTATAACTAAAGATATAGCAGAAAGTGCTGAATTTAAAGCTAGACATGAGGAATTATAGTATGAATATTAGTAGGGAAGAAGTAAGAAGACTTGAAAAAGCTGCTAAAGATAAAAATAAACAAAAGTTATTAGACTGGGCTAATCAATTTAAAGAGCAATTAGAGCTAGAGCTCAAAGACAAATATGATAAAAGACTAGCTAAGTCTATGGACATAGTATTTCTAGCTGTTGCATATTCTTTAGTATTTAGTGAAAATACCAAAATAAACAATAAAGATGAAGTAGGAGAGTTTATGGATGATTTACTAACTACTATTTCTTTATTTGAAAACGGAGAATATAATCCTAATGATTATAGAGAAGGATTAGAAAAAGCAGGTATTTTCTTTGATAAGTCGTTTTATTCTATTAAGGAGAACAAAGATGAAAAAAAGAATTGATAAAGTAAATTATTACTTAGATATCGCAGAAACTGTTTCTGAGAGGTCAACTTGTTTTAAGAGACACTATGGAGCTATTATAGTAAACAATGACAGCATTATATCTTCTGGGTTTAATGGAAGTCCGAGAGGAGTTAAAGATTGTTATGATATAGGACATTGTTTAAGACAAGACTCTCCAAGAGGAATGGATTATTCTAGCTGTGTAAGTTGTCACGCAGAACAAAATGCTATAATTTCTGCCAGTAGAGAACAAATGATAGGTTCAACTCTATACTTAGTAGGTATAAATCAAGAAGATAATTCTTATGTAGAAAATTCAGAACCTTGTTCATTATGCAAAAGAATGATTATAAATTCTGGAATATCTCAAGTAGTAGTTAGAATAAAAGATGATTATAAGAAGTTTAATGTTGATGGCTGGAAAAATATAGACAGTATTACAGGAGGTTATTAAATGAGTATGCTTTTAAGATTATTATCAAGATTATTTAATAAGTCATATACTATGTATTCAATAGATAAAGATACTAAGAAAGTAAAGTTAGTAGCAGATGGAAGCTCTTTAGACTTAATAAATGCTCTTCCAGTGATACCAGTAAATTTACTTTCTGGACTTGAGGTAGTAAAAAATTTAAACTATATAAAGAAAAAAGAACTAGCTTCTAGAATAATTGCAGAAGCTATTAATAATTTTATAAATCATAATGTTCATGTTGATTTAGAGTCAATTCAAGAACAATTAGATAATATTAAGAAAGAGGAGGAAAAATAGTATGAAAGAGCTGCCGGAAGAAAATGGAAAAATAATAATTAAACCATCTAAGAAAGCAGATACTAGAAGTGCTTTTGGATTAGTAACTAAGAAGGAATTGCTTAAAGACACTGAGTCTCATATCAGTGATGTACAAAGAGTAAGTAAACTTATTGCAGATTTATTAGTACAACAATGCTTACAACATGACCATACTAAGATAGAGTATTTAGATGATTTTTATAGAGATTTTTCTTCAGGAAAAACTGGAGCAATGTTTAAAGATATGGGATGGTTTCAAAAGCATCTTACAGAAAGACACCATTTGAATGATAGATGTCCAGAAGATGTAGATTTAATAGATGTTTTAGAAATGGTAATAGACTGTACTGTAGCTGGTTTAGCTAGAACAGGAGAAGTATTTCCAATTACTATATCTCCGGACATTTTACAAAAAGCAGTAGATAATACAAGTAAATTAATTATAGACAGTGTAGAAGTTGAAGATGAAGATAAAATTATATAGAGAGGTGATTTTATGCCCGAGTATAAAAATATTAAAGATACATTAGATAAATTAAATTTTGAACTTAGAATTAAACAAGATGCTAAAATATTAAACTGCAATGAAGATATACTAGAGAGCATAATATATAATTATATACAAGATTTTTATTTCTTAACTATAGATGATATTAATGGAGGTACTAAAAATGAACGATACTCTAGAAAGATACACTAAAATTGTAGAAAGATATAAAGAAAATGGTCGAGTTCCTGTAATTATAGATTTATCAAATATTGCTTATCGTAGTTCTTTTGTATTTACTCCAGATAAATTTGTAACTTCTCAAGGAGTATATAATGGCCATTTATTTGGAATATGTCAAAACATTAAAACATTACTTAAATTAAACTATGAAGTATATTTATGTAGAGATTTACGTTCAACATTTAGACAGTATTTAGTAGAAAGTTATAAATCAAACAGAGAACATGAAGATGGTTCAACTAGCATTCATGATGTTTTGAACAAAACTATTAATCCATTAATTTCTACTTTAGAGAATGTACATACAATTTCTTCTACGGGTTATGAAGCAGACGATGTAATGTTTTCATTATCTAAGATATGTGATAGAAATAAAATACCCTGCTATATATTATCTACTGATAAAGATTTATGCCAAGCATTGTCTAAATATACAACTATAGCTCATAAATTTATTGCTGCTGGGCCTCAAGAAATAGTAACTCCAGCTAGTGAATATTATGAAAAAAACTTTGGAAATACTCCACCAAAATTTTTACCTTTATATAGAGCTTTTAAAGGAGACGCTTCTGATAACTTAGAAGCTCCTATAAAAAGATTTCCAAAAGATTTAATTCAAGAATTTATAGAAGAATGTAAAATTAATTTTTCAGATGGAAATATAAATCTAGCAGAAATGATATTAAAGCATAATATAACTAAGAAGTCTCATGAAAAATGGTTAAATGAATTAAAAGATAAAAATACATTTACTAAATTATTTAATAATTTTAAAGTTATGAGACTAATTGAAATTCCAGTTTATGAAGAAGATGAAGCACTAGTAGATAATGCATTTAATATAATAACAGAAAGATATGAATTATGGTCTTTCAGAAAATTTGTAAGAGAATACAATGGAGGTGTATAAAATGAATGATGAAATGATTAACGAGAATGACTCTAGAGACAATGAAGAAGAAAAAATATATAACTATATAGGTGTAATTTTTGAAAACAAAAATGTACCTTTCGATGCTCCAGAAGATATAGCTAAACAGTTCTATAGAAAATCTACAGTTTATACATATAAAACTGAAAACTATTATAAAAAAGGTCAAATAATTAATATTAATAGTTTGTCTGGAACTTGTAGAGTCTTAGTAGTAAACCCAGCTTTGATGGAATCTGAAATAAAGTTTCCAGTAGATAAAATAAAATTACTTGAGGAGGCTTAATATGTCAAAGATTTATTTTGTGGGAGACACTCACATAATGTCAACGTCGCCTTCGTCAAGGAATGAAACTGCTGAAGAATATAGACAATTACAATATGATAAATTAAAACAAGTGTATGACATGGCAACAGATGAAGATTTAGTTATAATAACGGGAGATGTTTTTAATTCATCAGCTTTATCTATGATGAGTGGTACTCCCAAATTTTATAATGATATAATAGACTTAATGAATAGCAAACCGACTTACACAATTGTTGGAAATCATGACCTGTATTTTAGAAATGAAACAGTAGAAAATACAACTATATTAGATAATTTATTTAAAACAGGAGTAAAACACTTAGAGCATTTAAAATTTAAAGATATAAATTTAGTTGGAATAGACTATGGACATGATTTTCCGGTTTTTGAAAATTCTAATACCTATAATATAGTTGTAGCTCATTCTTTTTTTGAAGATAGTTTTTATGGTTCTACTGGAAATCATAATCTGACTATAGATGGATTAAAAGTTATGAAGAATGTAAATGCAGTAGTATTAGGACATGACCATAACACATATAAAATATTAGATATAGATGGAGTTAAAATAGTTAGACCGGGTAGTTTAATGAGAGGAACTTCACATACTTGTAATATAAATAGAATACCTCAAGTAGCAGTATTTGATATTGAAACAAAAGAATGGAAATATGCTCCAATTACTAACGTTCCAGGAGAAGAAGTGTTTAAGAAAAAAGTTCTTCTAGAAAAAGATTTAGATATTAATATGAATGATATTATAAGTAATTTAAGTAGCTATGATAAATCTTCTAACATATTTAAAATTCTGCATGAAAATGAAGTTGCAGGTAAAGAAGCTTATGGTGAAAGATATGAAGCAGTATTAGATATAATAAAACAATATCTAAATTCTTTTGGAGTAGTTGGGAGGTAAAATATAATGAACATTAGAGAATTTAGAGATTATATTAAATCTACTAAGCAAGATGATTTTTATACTCTAGACTATTGCGGCTTAAAATTTAGATTGTTTGAAGATGATAAAGTAATAGTCAGTTATAAAGAAAGAACTACCAGGTATGATTTAATTTTCTTTTTAAGTAATCCTAATAAATGGGACAACTTATTTATTATAAAATATCATATTGATGTGAAAAAACATCGAGCTTTGTTACTTATTGATTTAGATGATAAATTAGAATATGAAGATAATCCTGAAGATAAAGTTAGTTTTTCAATGAAGATTATATAATAGGAGGTTATTATGAGCTTAAAAGCGCTTGGAATGTTTATTTTTGGTGGTTCAATGTCTATTGGAGTTATGAAAGCTGGTTTTGAGATAGATAGAGTATTAGAAATCTCTGATGAAATGCCAGAGCAAAATGCTAAACATTTTATTCATAACTATCCTAGCATTCCAGTAGTTATTCCGTCAAAGTGGAATAGTCAAGAATACATTAACTTACTAAAAGAAGAAAACTATGACCTAATGTATGGAAATCCACCTTGTAGTGGTTTATCTACTATAAATAGAAATGCTTCTGCAGATAATGAAACAAATAAATACATATATAAATATTTTGAGACTGTAAATTCTATAAGACCGAAAGTATTTTTAATGGAAAATGCTCCTACTTTAATCAGCAGAGGAAAAGAAATACTTAATTTTTTAGTATCTTCCTTGGGAGAATTTTATAATATAGTTATTCTAAGAGATTACGCTGGAAATCATGGAGTTCCAATGAGGCGACAACGAACTTTAGTAGTAGGTTTTAGAAAAGATATTTTTAGCTGCTTAGTAGCAAATATAAAACCAGAGCATAATATTAAATGGGCTTACGATATAATTACTGAGAATATTATTTCTAGTTGTAAATATAATATGGAGCTAGTTCCAGAAAGAAGTTGTAAAGAATTAGAACATTTATACAATATAATAGTTCCTGGAGAGTCTATAATTTATACACTAACTAAGTACACTACTGAGCAAGTGAAAAACATGAGTGTTCCAGAAAATTATATTAGAGCAGTTGATAAATTAAAATATAAAATACTTAATAATTTACGAGCTTATGAAAAGTCTCCTTGTAAAATTAAAACTCAAGAGTGGGCTCCAAGTTTAGCTTCACCAGTAGAGTTAATACACCCAGATGAAAATAGACCTTTTTACATAAGAGAATATGCAAGGTTGATGGGTTACCCAGACGATTTTGAGTTTGTAAATGATGCTAAAGTACCATATGTTCAGGCTATAGCTCAAGGAGTTCCAGTTGATTTTGTTTATTGGATAGTTAGCTATATTAAAGAAGCTTTACTAGGAATTAATTTAGTAGAACTTCAGCCTGATTGTAGCATAATATATAAAAATTTATGCAATGAAAATAATATTATAGAAAAACAATTTGATACAAAAGATTTTATATTTAATTCTAGATTATAAATGCGAGAGCATATTATAATATATAAAAATTTATAGGAGGAATTTGTTATGGAAAAAATGACAAAAGGTGAATTTATTTCTGCAGTAGCAGAGAAAGCAGAGGTATCTAAAAAAGAAGTATCTGCAGTTTATGAAGCTATAGTTGATGTAGTAACAGAACAATTAATCGATGGAAACAAAATAGCTTTAGTAGGATTTGGAAATTTTGAAACAAGAGACAGAGCAGCTACTACTGGTGTAAACCCATCTACAGGAGAAAAAATAAATATTCCTGCAAAAAGAGTACCAAAATTTTCTTTCAGCTCAACAATAAAAGCAAAAGTAGATGCTTAAGAGTAAGAGTTAGCTAAAAATAACATAGTAGTATTATATAAAAGTAATACTACTTTTGTTATATTAGAAAGAAGGTGTAAAAATGAATGAAGATGAAACACTAGATTATCTTAATGTAGATTACCCGTCTATAGTAATTTGTAAAGATGACTTAATTAAAACTTTAACTTTAGTATCTAAAATTAGTCAACCTAATTCATCTTCTATAGAGTGCAATTCATTAACGTTCGTTCCAAGATGGAAATCTAACACAGTAGATTTAATGATTACAAACGATTTAACATATTTTAAAATTTCAATAGAATTATTAGGAGATAAAACTAAAGCTCTTGAAGATATATTTTCAATTAGGGTAGATTTTTTAAATAAGATAAAACCATTTTTAAAAGATAAAGTTCTATTTTATAAAAAAGGAGAAAATTTATATGTAAGACTCATAGATGGAGATTTATTAGTTAATTATTTAATTCCTAATTATTCTAAGTTAACTTTTACTTCGTCAATTAATAGTTTTATATATGAAGCTAGAGTAGATTCATTCTGTAGCTTGTTATCAACCTATAAGTCATTGCAGAATGACTTTGCAGATAAGTGGTTAACTTTTGACGGAGAAAAAGCATGCTTTTGTGGAAGTACTTATTACGTAGAGTCTAAGATAAGAACTCCAAAGATGTGCTTGTTATTTGCTGATGTTGATTTATTGATAAAGCTGGTCCAGTTTTATTCTGAAAGTACGTTAGAATTTTATTCTACTGACTCTATTATTCCAAAGCTTCGTATTAAGGTAGATGATTTAGAGATAGAAATCTTGAATGTTTTATCAAGTATGCAAACTTCAGTTATTAATTCTTTACACAATAAAATATCTAACTCATCATATTCTGTTCCTACGGCTGCTTTAAATAGAATTTTTAGTCTAGGAAATTCTGTTCCTGATATGGAAAGTGATTATATAATGACTTATAGAGAGGATAGACTATTAGTTATATTAAAAAGTTCTAAAGGTTCATCTGAGTTTAATCTCGTTACAACTGAATTAGATAAAAGTCAATCTGATGCTGATACAGTTGAAGCAAGTTTAAGCGTAGTAGGAAAAATATTAAATTGTATAAATTCATCTCAGACAGAAATAGCATTAAATAAAATATATACAACGTTTGTTGGAGACAATTTAAAAGCAATTATAATAAATAAGTAGGTGTTTATATGATAAGAACAAAATATTTAGAGTTTTTAAGAGACTTTAGAAGTTGTCCAGGTTTGAAATTAATACTAAAATGTAATAAAAATGTACATGACAAAGAATGGTTAGAGGGAAATTTAGTTACTCTCAAAGTTAATTTGAAACTAAGTAGGATGATAGAAAAAAATAATTATATGCAAAATTATGTGCAGTTAGAAGTAGAGGATGCAACTCATCAAATGTATTCTATTAGAGTTTTTTTAACTGATGAAGAGCTTGGCTGGTTATCAGAAAATCCATATATCTATACTGTTGCTTCAGTTTATGGCTATGGAGCTTATTCTGGAAAATTTTTATCTTGTCCTATAGGAGTATCTGTATATAAAAATGTTATTCCAGATAAATTAAGTGTTGTTCCAAAAGTAAATTCTACTAGTTTAGAAGTTCTTAGAGATTATTATAATAATGCTTATGCAGTAGACCCAGGAAGCTCTGGGTATGATACTTCTAAGAAAGAGTCTAGACTTGGATTTATTATAGTTAACGATGAATATATTAATGAATATTTTTATGACACATATTGTCCTAATTTAAAGCCAAAATCAAATTTTTCTAGCTGGATGAAAGAACATATTGCTAAACTAGATGTTTTTGACTATAATAGTGAAAATAAGTCTATAGATGAAGAATTAGACACTGATATAAGAGACGGTTACAAAAAAGAAAAAAGAGAATACGACCCTCAAAAAAATTCTTCAAAAGTTTATGCTGGATTAAAAGACAAGACTGGGAATATTATAGGAATAAAAGAAACTAATCTTTTATTAATGAAAAATAAAAATAGTTTTAGCGGAATGGATGCAACAGAAGTAAGAATAAAAGAGTATGAAAGACTACTTGATATAGCAAAAACAAAATACGGAGCAGATTCGATTGTTTTAATGGAAAAACATTGGGTTAGAACTTTAATCCCTGGACAAAAAAGCATAATAGATTTAGATGGAATAAAACGAAATGCATTGCATCAAATTATTGATTACAAAACTCATAGAAGAATAGACGATTCAATGTATTCTCAAAATGGAAATGTTATAGTAAAAGGTAAAGATAATAGTATAAAAATATATGAGTCTGAAAGAGCATATTATAATACTTTAAAAGATAATGAATATGGAGATAGATAAATGATAAGTTGTAGTGAAATGAAAAAAATATTTGAATTAGGAAGAGTCATAGAAAATGACTCTTTAAACGCATATTTACATACAGCATATAAACTTAAGCTAAACAACTATAGATTAATATCTGATGGAGAACTTTCGGTTAGAGGTGCTGGTCTAGATGTTCCAGATTTTATGAAAGAGTTTTTAAGATTTCATGGAGAAGCTTTGATGATAGCTAATGTTATTAACGATAAAATTATATCTATTACTCTTAGAAGCATGGGTCCTAAAAAAGAATTTAGCAAAATTGGAATTAGCAAAAATATGCTTTACGGCTTAGGTCAAATGAGTAAAGATTTTAAGTTTGGTCAACCAATTTTATTAGTAGAAGGGCATTTAGATAGAGACGTTATTTCAGAGTTATACTCTAATTCACTTGCTTTAACTACAAATATGATTAATAAATCTCAAGCTGAAATATTAAAAAGACTTACTAACAAATTTATTTTAATGTTAGATAATGATGAAGCAGGACGAAAAGGTACACAAAATGCATATAATATATTAAAAGGATGTAAAATAAAATCTATTCATCACGAAAACGGAATGAAAGATTGTGGAGATTTAGTAAAATTAGAACTCTCAAATATAAATGAATATGAATGGGTTAAACAAATGTATAAATCTAAAATAGAAATGGAGTTGTATTAAATGCAATTTGTAGTTAAAGTAAAGAATAAAAATATGTATATAGATGAAAGAGGGTATGAAACCTCTAATATATGTGATGCTCAATTTTTTAACTCATTTGAAGACGCTAAAGAAATGATTTCTAATGCAGACGATTCTCAAAATAATTATAGCATAGTAAAAATAATATGTAGGAGATAAGTTAATGATATCTAGAAAAGATTTAAGGGAAGGACAGCTATATTTATTTCTTAATGGTAGAGATTATGTAGCTGCAGAATTTACTGGAAAATATGATGAACAGGGTAGAGCTATTATGAAATATAAAAATGAAATATTTTATGTTAACATAGGAGACTAGAAATGATTTGTAGTGATTTTAGACCAAGAACGTTTAGAGAAGTTAGCGGACAAAAACTTCCAAAGTCAATATTAAAGGCCATAAGTTTAAATCCTAAAACTAGCCCTAGAGTTTTAATCTTAGACGGAGAATATGGTACTGGCAAGACTTCTTGTGCTAGAATTTTTGCAAAAGCATTAAATTGTAAATATAAAACTAAAGATGGAGATGCCTGCGGAATATGTGATGATTGTAAGCAAGATATTTCTAAATCAATGTTCTACACTGAGTATGACTCTGCCGTAATAGGTAATATTACAGATATTAAAGAATTAAAAGAGACATTTTATTTTAATGAGTCGGTTGGTTATAAAGTAATTGTATTAGATGAAGCTCATTTAATAACTCCGCAAGCTCAATCTACTTTATTAAAACTTTTTGAAGATAATCCCTCAGGAATATTTTTTGTTTTATGCACTACGAATAGTTCTAAAATTCTTAACACTATAAAATCTAGAGCTTTGACTCTTAAGTTTGATTTATTATCAGAAGATGATATTAAAAAGAATTTAAAAAGTATAGCTGAAAGTTTACAAATAGATATAAATGATGATATAATTAATTTGATAACTAAGAGAAGTAAAGGGCATCTAAGAAACGCTCATATGCTTTTAGAACAATATAAGATGTTAACAACTACAGAGTTTTTAGAGTTATTCATAAATTGTGAAGACTTGTATAAAAAATTTTTATTAGCAACTGCATGCAAAAGAAAAGATATAGCTAATGTTATTGTTAACAAATTAGCTAGATGTAATTTATCAGACTTAAAATCTGAGTATGAAAAATTAGTATTAGATATTATTAGATGTATGTTTGGAGTAGTGGTATCTGAAGATAAAGATATGAATAATATTATAAGTTCATTTAAACATAGTAGAAACAAGTTTATTGATATATTGAATGACTATAGAAATTATAATATGTTTAACTCTGATACGAGATTTATATCACTTATGTGGTTACTTTATGAAAGAATTACTAGCATGAAATAAATCTAGGAGGTGACCGATAGTGGCACTTTATTCGAGTTTAGATGGCATGATAGATAACATAGTAGAAGTAGTAAGAAAAATGTTTTTTTATTACGTATATGATAAAGATACAATTGATGACTTAAGACAAGAAGGCTATTTGATGGTATATGAGTTATTAGATAAAGGCTTATATGACCCAAGTAAAAATCTTAGAAATTATTTATTTACTGGAGTAAGAAATGCAATGACTAATTATATGTACAGAGTTAATAAGACTAAAAATGATATCCCGCATGAAACTCTAGATAGTGCTAAATGGCAAGATTATATGCAGGTAGCAAATGATGATTTTTATGTAGGTAAAGTTTTTACATATATAAAGTATCAAAGAGAAAGTGAAATCTCTTTTAAAGAAATTTCAGACATAGTATCTAAATACACTAACTATGGTGTAGATTTATATAAAAAATTTTTAAGCAAATATGGAAGATTATTAGCATTAGAAACTAATGAAAAATTTTCTAAAGAAGATGAGCAAGTTCCTTTAGTTTACAATGCGATTATGGGGGAATTGATATGGAAGAAAATATTAAACGAGATAGCTTAGATGAAGTTGAAAAATCAGAAGAGTACGAAAATTTAATGAATATTAAAAATAATTATGAGCCAGGAAGTTTAGTTTTATATAGAGATATAACTGATGAACAGATGAACATATTTTTAAATCAATTATCAGACTCAGTAAGTTATAAAATAGATATACTGAGAAAAATTTTAGAGGATGATAAACTTTTACTTATAATATTAGATGTATTTTCAGGAGAAAGCATAAATATACCTAATAGAAAGCAGCTATTTCAATGCTTAGATAGAACATTTATGTATACTTATGTAAAGCATAGAGGTTTTACTGAAGAAGCTTATACTGCGGTTGCTAAACATTTCGGAGAAAAATTAGTTTTAGCAAAACAAAAAGTTCTTAGAGTATCTAAAGTTTTAGATGGAGCAGAGTATGAAAGTTTACTTAAGGCTCAAGAAAAATTAAAAAAGAAAAGAAAGAAGATAAGAGAGCAAAATAGACTTAAACGAGAGCAAGAAGAAAATAGCATAAAAGAATAAAGAAAAGAGGTGAAATAATGTTAGATTTTAAAAAAGTAATCATAGAAGGTCCAGATGGTGTTGGTAAATCAACTTTAGTTAATTACATTACAGAGAAATGTGGATTAACTAATATTATACATAGTAGTAATTTAACTAGAAATGATTTTAAGTATCACTTAAATTTATTGACTTCTGATAATTATGCAGTATATGATAGATTTAATTTAGGAGAAATAGTCTATCCAACTATATTTAATAGAAAACCTAAGATGACTTTAACTCAGCATAAATATATATTTAATTTAGCTGAAGCTTTAAATATTCCATATATAATATTTTATTCATCTGATTTTGACATACTAAGACAAAGACTGTTTGCTCGTGGAGATACTGAAGAAGTATTGAAAAATGCAGAAAAAATAAATTTATGCTTTAAGCTATTAGCTGAGCAACTTTCTACTGAAAACTATAAGAATTTGCATATAATAGATATAGCAAAAGAACCAGACCAAATAGAGTGGTTCAAAAATAATATAGTAAAAGGAGTATAATTTATGAAAATTTTAATGCTTAATATACATTTAGGAACACTTCAATTAAAAAGACCAGCAAATATTGGAGTAATAGAGTGTATAGAAATTTCAAATTTATTAAGAAAAGCTGGGCATCAAGTAGATATGGGGTCAATTAGAGATACTGACGTAGCTATTGACTATGACAAATTAGATATAAATTCTTATGATAAAATATTATTGATGAATGGGCCTGTAGATTTTCCAGGTGGAGCTCCTAGTGCATATCATCAAAAATTATTTGAATTTTTAGCTAAAAGTGATAAATCTAAAGACATATATTACATATTGGTAGATTTAGCTTTACCATTTGTTCAAATGTACCCAAAAGTTATGAACAGAGCTTGGAATCCCTATAAATCTATAGATGAAATAAGAGTTGCAAATCCAATAACAATTATATCTCAATCTAATAATTTTGATGAAGTAAGAAGAATACATCAAAAATCAGATATGAACTTAAAAGATATTAAATATGTTCCAATTAATGAATGGATTTATTTTACAGAAGACGTAAGAGAAAATAGCGGAACTGTAGATTTAATACTTGGAACTTCTAATCGCGGCGGAAGAAGAATGAAAAAATATTTAGATTATTTTTATGGAAGACCAGACTTAAAGATAGAGTTATATGGTAAAATTCAGGATAAGCATTTTCCAGAGTCTAAAACTGAAGGAAAAGCGAAACCAATTTTTTCTGGACCGCTAAAAGATGCTAGAGGAGTAGTAGCTAAAAATTCTACTGGTTTTGCAACAATAGTTACTGGAGATACTAATTATTATGGAAATATAGTTACTTTAAGAGTTGCTGAGTCTATACTAGCTAATTGTATTACCTTTATAGACCAAGAGTATGACCCAAGTCACTCTATATTCCCTAATATTCCATACTTATATATAAATAATGGAGATGAACTTGAATACAAAATAAAACAGCTAAGAGCAAATCCAGAAGCAGCAGAAAGTATTAGAGTAGAACAAAGAAAATTAATAGAAAAATGTAGAGCTAATCCAATGATAGATAAGTTTATTGAAGCATTAAATTAATTGGAGGAAGATATATGAAAGAAATTAATGAAGTATACCAAAATATGCTTAACGATTTATTATCTAAAGGAACTAAAGTAGGAAATACTACTGAATTATTAAATTATTCATTTAAGTTAGAAACTATAAAAGATAACGTAGTATCTATAGAAGGAAGACATCAACCTCATTATACTATAGGAGAGCTTTTATGGTATTTAGAGGGTAGAAATGATGTTAGCTTTATATCTAAGTTTGGAAGCTATTGGAATAAAATAACTGATGACGGAGTTACTAATAATTCCGCATACGGGTATATAATTCATAGCAAGTTTGGTTATGACCAGTTAGAATTAGCAATTAGACAGCTACAAGAAGATACCGATAGTAGAAGAGCCATAATAAACATTAATACTCCAAACCCAAATAAAATAATAACTAGAGATTTACAATGTACAGTGTCTTTGCATCCTTATATTAGAAATAATAAAGTTCATATGACAGCTATTATGAGAAGCAATGACATTATAACTGGAGTTCCTTTTGATATAACATACTTTACATTATTGCAAAAAATAATAGCTAAAAGATTGGGATTAGAAACTGGAACTTATACTCATTTTGATGTATCATTACATCTATACGATAGAAATTTAGAAGCTGCGAAGGAATTAGTTACTGCGAAAGAAATACCAGTGGAATATAATCTTGAACGTTTATTTGATGCAAATATAAGAGCTAGATTATGCAATGCAGTCGATAAACATTGGGATGAAATAGGAAAAGCTGGATTTTTAAGCTTATGTGAAGATTTAGGAATAATAAGATATATTAATTAAATAAGAAAATGTCTCTAGAGTCATTCTAGTAACACACATAATGATTAATATATACATTTAGCTATTAAAATAATTTAAAATATTATAAAATACTATAAAGTTAGTTGTTTTAGTAGCATAATATTTTTAGATGATTATATTCTAAGTTTATCTAAGAATGAGTCATAAAATTATTTACGAAAGGAGAACACTGAAGATGCAAATCACACAAGTTAGAATTTACCCAGTAAATTCAGAAAACAGAACTAGAGCTTTAGCATCAGTTACATTTGATAATGAATTTGTAGTTCATGAGATTAAAGTAATAGATGGAAACTCTGGACTATTTATAGCAATGCCATCTAGAAAAGCTACTAATGGTGAATTTAGAGACATCGCTCATCCAATTAATGCAGAAACTAGACAAAAAATATCAGATGCTGTTTTATCAGAGTATGAAAATTCTTTAGAGTAGCATATAATAATCAGGAGGAAATAAAATGAAAATTGAAATAATTGACTTTGGTTTAGATGATGTTTGTAAAAGACCAGAAAGAAAAAGACCCGATGGAGACTGCGGGTATGATTGTTATTCTAGAGTAGATGCAGTTGTTCCAGCTCATGGAACTGCTAAAATACCTTTAGGCTTTGGAATGAAAATTCCAGAGGGATTAACAGCATATATGCATAATCGTGGTGGAAATTTCTTAAAAGGTTTAAATGTAGGAAATGCATTGATTGATAGAAATTATCGTCGGAGAAGTGAATGCTTTGATGCAAAATATAACTGATGAAGATATAGTTATAAAAAGAGGAGATAGACCTTGCTCTATGGTTTTAGTTCCTAATGTTGATATAGACTGGATGTCTTATGAACAAGCTGAAGAATTACATAAATCTTTAAATGGGGAAGAACGCGGAGACAAAGGTTTTGGAAGCTCTGGTAACTAGTATTTGATATTATTAATAATTAGTTTGTTAAGCGTTTTTCTAATTATTAATGGGTGGAGATGAAAAGTTGAAATAAACTATTTACAAATTAAAAATAATAGTTTATAATATTTATTGGAAGGAGTTTAGTTTGGTAACTCAAATTGTGATTAGGTTGGAGGTTGTGCTAATCATGACTAGTAGAATATCTAGTACAAAATATTCAAATTACAGCTATAATAAATATAACTGTTAAAAAGTGCTACTAATAGTTATATAAGAAATTAGAGTATATTAATAGAATAAGTAGCTTAGTTCTATTATGATGGTAATGTCCGTACTTTATTGCAATAGATTTCTAGCTGTCTTTATATTGCATAATATATTTATATATGGTAGTTAAGAAAGTTGTATATTAATCAACTGGTTATTTATAAGGTTCAAGACCTTAGACTACCACCAGCCTCTAGAAAATAGTTTAGAGGGTTAGAATAATAGAAATATTATTCTCTAGATTAATTATTACTTAGTATAGTGATAGAAATATAAAATTATATACCCATCACCTCCGAAATTCTGAGTAATATTTAATCTTCTGGACTAGCATAACCTAGTCTTTGCTAAAAACCTTGCGCAAACAATAAAACATATACTTAAGCGGCTACTAATGTATATGAACGTAGGTTGGAGGTTTAGCCTACAAAAGTGTAAAATCCGGGGTAGCAAAGTTAATAGTATAGTTTGCATTACTATTAATAAAGATAGGTTGCCGGGTAATCCTATCACATATATCGCGGGATAGAGCAGTTTGGCAGCTCGTTAGGCTCATAACCTAGAGGTCGTTGGTTCAAATCCAACTCCCGTTACCATTAGATATTATAGTTTGAAAAGTTCGTTACTTATATGGAGTAACATTGCTAAATCGGAGTAGATGAGTACGTAATCACTACTCGCTTATAAGGAATAAAATAAAGCTATTACGCGAATAGTTATAATATGTTCCATTGTGCAGTAAGCTTTTCTATTAAAACAAACGAGGCAGTCTATAATATCTTTATTAATTATATGGGGATGTATTTGGTTTCGACAGATTATTAGAAAAATAATTAAGCAAAGTGTGGATGATACTTGGCCACATAAAAATGTATCATTAAATATAAATGCAAATAAATATGCAGAAAAAGTAGCTGCCTAGTCGCACTACCGTTCTACTTAAACTTCCATCGATTTAAGATAGAGCGTTGATTTAGATGGAAACAAAGCTAAATGATTACTATAGTTTAGTAGGTAATAATAGTATATAGGAATGATTATTTTGTTTATTCTAAGGTCATTCTCGAAATAATTAGAATAAACTAACTTTGTAGAAAGATTATTTAGTATAGTAGTTTGGACGAGGGTTCGACTCCCTCCATTTCCACCACGGTAAGTTCTCAAGCATTACTCTCTCTAATATTTGAGTAATAATATAAGTAATATACATTTAAGACACCTCCTAATTCGAACCTTTTCTTATATATTATAATAAGAGGAGGTAACAACCATGGAAAATCATTATGGCTATGTATATAAAGTAACAAATAAACTTAATGGAAAAATCTATGTAGGAGCAAGAGCTAGACAAGAACTGGATTTAAACTACTATGGTTCTGGTAAAAAGATAAAAGCTATTGTAGAAGAGCTTGGTAAAAACTATTTTAATTTAGAAGTATTGAAATGGTGTAATACAAAAGAAGAATTAATACAAGAAGAAACTTACTGGATAGATAAATTAGATTCAACTAACCCTAGCATAGGTTATAACATAAAGTGCATTGGACTTTCTGGCAGGACACTAGCAGATTTAACACTAGTTCAAAAACAAGAGTATTATAAAAAACAGTCAAAGTCTCAATCTGATAGAACTTGGATTTATAGAGGAAATATAACTAAAAGAGTTAAAAATAAAGATTTAGATGAATATCTACAAGATGGTTGGATTAGAGGCAGGATTAGAGACATTAATTCTAGTAGAAAAGCTATAAATAAAGATGGAAAAACAAGATACGTAGAATTTAAAGATTTACAGCATTATTTAGATAAAGGCTGGAAGCTAGGACAAGATAAAGACTTAATTAAGAAATGGTCTCAAGCTTTTAAAGGTAAACACCACTCAGAAGAGACTAGAAAGAAAATAGGAGAGTCTAATAGTAGACATCAATCTGGAGAAGGTAATTCAAATTATGGTAGAAAATGGATGTACAATGAAGAACTTAAAACATCTAAATCAGTTAGTAAAGAAAATGTAGATATTTTACTTAAAGAAGGATGGCAATTAGGAAGAAAAATGAAATTTGATTAATATTTAATTACAATTAACTAATTTGTTGGGATTAATCTATAACTATTACAATTAAGTATACAATGCTAGCAGTATTTCTTAGTAATAGCGGAAAAAAGGGTTCGTGTATGATGATTAACATATGAACGCCCAACGCCAGTATTAGGTTCCTCTGAAATAGGCCTATCATAAGTGAAAGAGGTATATAGCTTATGGTCAGGAGTACACGGCTACTTTGTCTCGGTATAAACGTTGTGGTGAGCAAGAAGTACTTTAAGTATCAACGTGGCAGTCTGGAGAGACAGACAAAAATAAATGCTTCCTTAGCATAGTTGGTTAATGCACTTGATTAGTAATCAAGAGACCCTCAGTTCAAATCTGAGAGGAAGCTCCATCAGAGGTAGAGAGCCTCTGACACTATGACTTTCTTATTAAGGTATTCGAGAAATCCTTTAGAACCTTAACGTTTAGCTTAGCATTATCTATAATATAGTAATTAGACATCAAAAGCTAAAAATTTCTCAGTTCCATGTAATCGCAAAATAGAGTAGTTGCCGCTACTCTATTTTTATGTCTATTTTTTGTACCACTTCTAATAAATTATAATAGGAGTATTGATAGAAAGGAGGATTTGTAGCAAATGTCACAGAAAAGTTTACAAGAAGCAGAGTTGATTAACTCTATTCAATCTGCTTTAGATGCTACTAAGAAAGAAGTTTTAGAAGCTAAGAAAAAAGAAAAGTAAATAAAAGAAAACAGCAAGCAGATAGAAAAGTGCAAGAGTCTAACTTAGTGTCTAGATTAGACTCTTTAATAGATGAGTTATTAGCTATGAAAGAAGGAGAAAGAAAAGCTCAACTAGTTAGAAAAATAGTTCCAATCGAAGAATGGATTAATAATGAATACTATTGCGGAGCAGAAGTTTTTAATTTATACCCATTTTGGAAGAAGCATCTTTTGAACATTTATAATTCTCCAGTTAAAATAAATGAAGTAATTCTTACTGGTCGGTTTAGGTACTGGTAAAACAACTTTTGCAAATGCTATTATACTTAGAAAGATATACGAATTAAGCTGTTATATGAATGTACCAGCTTTATTTAATCTTTTACCTACATCTTTAATGTTATTTGCATATTTTAACTTAAATTTAGCTCAAGCTAATTTAACTGGCTATGGACAACTTAGAAATATGATAGATACTTCTAATTATTTCAAAGAAATATTTCCTAGAAATATGAGAACTAATTCTGCTATAGATTTTACTCAAGCTAACATGATGGTTAGATTTGCATCTAACGAAGGTCATATCATTGGAACTAATTTATTTGGTTATTATTTAGCTTATTATTTAAGTAGCCAACGTGCAAAGAGATTTGTATGATAAATTGATATCTTGAATTGCTGGAAACCCGTAAAGTCAATTAAGCTACAACGCATTATCTGAAAAGATAAAATCGTGAATGCTACGAAAGTAGAAAAAATTAATTGAATTGTATATGGTTAAATCCTAAGTACTGAATAATCGGCAATCAGCAGCTAAGCCAGAGATGGAAAGTTCAACGACTATCTTCGTTAAGAAGAGTAAAGCCCAAGTGGGAAGAAGTGAGATACCCTAGTTACTAGGTGAAGATATAGTCTGTACTTTATAGAAATATAAAGAAGTTCATAAGAGAACTGGTAGAGATTAACGAACTCTATCGAACATTTGCTTATAATATTACAATTCATAATATACTTATATAGGAGGTATTTTAGATGTATGGGTATATTTATGAAACAACTAATTTAATAAATAAAAAGAAATATATTGGAAAACATAAAAGTAGTTATTTTGATGATAAATACTATGGCTCTGGAAAATCTTTTCTAAAAGATTTAATAAAGTATGGAAAAGAAAATTTTTCAACTAGAATATTAGAAGAATGTAATAGTCAAAGAGAATTAGATAAAAAAGAAACTTATTATATAGAGTTGTTTGATGCTGTAAATAGTCCTAAGTTTTATAACAATTCTTACGGAGGAGAAAATGAAGGCTGGCAAGGCATAAATAGAATGTATAAAGATAATTCTCAAAAATGGAAAGAAAATAGACTAAAATCATCTATTTCTCAAAAAGGACAAACTAGAAGTATAGAAACTAGAAGTAAAATATCTAAAGCGTTAAAAGGTAAATCTAAGAGCAAAGAGCATGTTGAACATTTAAGAGGAGCAAAACATAAATTAACTGAAGAACAAAAATATAATATAGGGTTAAATTTTAAAACTTTAGGTAAAGAGTCTCCTCTCAAAGGATTAACTAAAAATAATTCTGAAATTTTAATGAAACTATCTAGTTCTATTAAAAAGACTAAAAACTCTAGAGAGTGGAAAGAAACTGTGGGTAAAGAGGCAGCTAAGAAATTAAGTAAGACTAGAAAAGAAAGAGGTTTAGCTAAAGGTAAAAATAATCCAATGTATAACACTAAAACTAAATATGTTTCTGATATTGAAAAAGATTTAGTAAAAAGAATAAGCTTAGATGAAGTAGATAAATATTTATTAAATGGTTGGACATTAGGTAATATTCATAAGCAAAAATAGTCAATACTTGACGAGGCTAACTTTTACAAAGGCGATGGAAAGACAGATACTGCAAAAATAGGAGAAGCTCAGTCTCAAGCTAAAAAGATTTATACTGCGATAAGAAATAGACGGAAAATCTCGTTTTACATCTGGAGGAGAAAATCATTCTTTATCTATATTAGTATCTTCTACAATGTACGATAATTCTTTTACCAATGAAAGAATTAAAGAAACAGAGGGAGACCCTCATACATATATTGTAAATGCTAGAGTTTGGGATGTAAAACCAGAAGGTACTTTTCCTAAAGAAAGATTTTATGTTTTTGCCGGAAATGCAGAACTAGACCCATTTATAATAACAAATAAGAAAGAAATGCAAAATGTGTTTAACGCATTAAATATAGAAGAAAAAGCTACTGGAAATATTAAAAAAGATATTGAAAAAATTCCTACTCAATATGAAGATAGAGTAGTTGCTTTACCTACTAATTATAGAAAAGATTTTGAAGAAAACATCGTAAAATCATTACAAGATATAGCTCGGAGTTTCTGTAGCTCCTGAGGGAAGACTATTCAGCAGTAGAGCTCACTATAAAGCTTGCATATACTCAGAGACTAATCCAGTATTTACTAAAGACGAGTTCGTAATTAGTACTAATTCAGATATTTTACCTCAAGACTATATAAGAAAAGAGTATAAACCAGAACAAATAAATAAAAGAAGGTATTTACACTTTGACCAATCTTTGTCTGGAGATAGCTATGGAATAGCCTGTACTTATGTTGATGATGTAATTATAGGAAATGATGGTATTCCTCTTTTATTTTTAAAGGTAGAATGGATAGTTAGAATAAATCCACCTAAGCCTCCAGCTAAAATAGATTTAGCTAAATGTAGAAGCATAATACCCTATTTAGCTAAAACCTATGGAATAACTTTTGGAATGATTTCATACGATACGTTTCAATCAGCAGAAGCTATGCAAGAGCTAGAAAAATCTGGCTATCCCGTAAAGACCAGGTCCGTAGAAGAAGATACTGCGTATTTAACTTTATGTCAATATATTTATGACGGAAGAATTGAATTTCCAAGACATCCAGTATTTGAGCAGGAGCTATTTGGATTAATGCATTATAGGTCTAGACATAAAGTAGACCACTTGCCACGGTTCTTCGAAAGATACACGGAGATGCTGTTGCTGGTTCTGTAATGAATGCTATAGAAGACCCTAATAATATATTAGAGTCACAGCAAGAGGAAGACTTAGATTTATTGTTTACGTAATAATATATTATATTAAGAGATAGAGAAAGAGGTGACAAGATGGCACGTATTAGAAAAAATAAAGAGCCATTACCAGAAAATACTGCTAGAGTAGATGGAGGTTATATCTTAGAGGAATCTGACCAAACTGCTACTACAAATGGACATTTGGCTTATAATTTTTTATCAGGAATAAGAAGCATAGATGCTAACTATACAAACAATGATTTATTAATAGAAAAAATGTGCTCCGACTCAGTAATTAGTGCAGCATTAGACATATGGACTGAAGATGCTCTTCAAAAAGACCCTTTGACAGGAGAAATATTTAATGTAGAAGTAGAGTCTGCAGATGATGATTTAGTAGCTAAGAAATTAGCTGAAGGATTAGCACAGAGATTAAATAAATTATTAAAAATAGATTTGAATATGGAAAAATATTTGGCTAATTATACTAAAAGAATATTAAAATATGGAAATTGCATGGTAAAGCTAGACTTTGCTGATACACTAGTAGATGAAAGATTAAAGTTAAAAGAAACTTCAGTAAATTCTAAAAATATATACACAAAAGTTGCTTTAAAGCTATGCAGTATCTTAAATGAGTCTAATGACTCATTAAATACGAGTAATACAATGAGGTCTTTTGACCACCCATTAAAAATGTTAAATAATGGTATTTTAGCAGATGATTATAAAGTAGATTATGAATATATGTTAGAACATTGTACTATAGATGATATAGATGAAGATGATAGAAAAGTTTTAACCGAGGAAATACTTTCTGGAGAAAAGAAAGAAAAAACTGTTAGAGGAAGATGGTATACTGAAGTTTTAGGGCATGGAACTAATATCTATGAATTATCTTCTAAGCAAATGGTAATAGCTTATATTGATAGAGATGCTCCAAATAAATTTATAAAACCAGCTAATATTATTAATTTTAGTAATAATACTGGTAAACACAGAGTATCTTTTGAAGTAGGAGACATTTATGAAGATACTAATCAAAAAGAGTATTATCAATTAGAAAGAGGAGAGTCTTTTATAGAAAATGCAATGGTAGCTTGGCAAGTACTTTCTGCATTAGAAGATATTTTATTGCTTACAAGAATGTCCCGTTCTATTTTATATAGAATATTTTCTGTAGAAGTAGGAAACAAAGATAATAAAGAAACAGCAAGAATATTAGATAGATTAAAAAATAGATTAAAATTAGAAGAAACCGTAGATATAAGAAGTAAAATTTATTCTAGCACTTTAGCTCAAGTTCCATTAGCAGACTCAGTATTTATTCCAACAAGAAACGGGGTTGGAGTTACTGATGTTAAAACAGTTGGAGGAGATGTTAACTTAAGAGATGCAATAGATTTAGACTACTTTAGAGATAAATTACATTCAGCTCTTAGAATACCAGCTCCTTATTTATCTTACACTGAGAGTCTGCCTGGAGGAATAGGAGATAGCTCATTAACTAGAATGGACATTAGATATTCTAGAACTATTGCAAGAATACAATCTATTTTAGCTGAAGGCTTAAAAGATATTTGTATTAGATATTTAGTATTAACAATTGGAAAGAAAGCGTTTAATGAACTTCCTAGATTTAAAGTAAAATTTACTAGCATAAATTCAGCAGAAGATGCTTCAAGAGCTGAGTTACAACAAACATTTATGAAAACCTTAAGTGAGTCTTTGGAAGGTCTTAAAGCTTTAGGAGTAGATATTGCTAGTAACCCAGAGGGTTACAAAAATACTAGAGAACAGCTGTTGTCTCAGTATTTCGGAGCTATACTATTAGAAAAAATAAAGAAGGATGAAGAATTAATGAATGTTTCTTCTCCGCAAGAAATGGCTAAAACATCAGATTCAAGCCCAGATTTAGATTTTGGAGAAAATCCAGAGTCTGGAGGAGTAGACATTAATATAGATAATTCTCAAGAAGAACCTTCTATTGAAGAACCAGCAGAAGAACCGAGCGTTGAACCTGCTGAAGAGATAGGAGTTGAACCAACAGAAACCACCAATGAATTATCATAAGGAGTGATTTTATGAAAATTCCGATAAGACCTATAGAACAAGAATACGTAGAAGAATTATGCAAATTTTGTACTTATAATAAAATTTGTAGTCATAATTTATTTTATAAATTTATTCAAACAGAAGTCTCAGGTGGAATGCTATATGACTCGATAAGTGTTCAATGTTTAAAATATAAATATATTAATTCAGAAGAAGATAAGGAGGAAAACAAAGTATGAATATTAGAGGAAGTATAATAAGAAATTTATTAGAGTCTGAAAATCTTAGCACTATAGAAGAATACAACAAAGAAATAGACGCATTGATAAAAGATGAGCAAGAAGCTATAGAAGCATATAATAACTCATTGATTATTTTTAAAGAGTTAGTTCCTGAAAAATATACAAAAATATCAGATACTATATTTCATATAATAAATGAAGAAAAAGAACATATTAAAGAGCTTAATGAGCTAAGAAATATTATACAGGAGGAAAATTAATGAGATTAGTAGAAGAAAGACTATTTAACCTTTTAAATCGTACTGAAAAAACAACTCCAAAGCTTGCATCTAGAGCTGATTTCATTCACCCAGTTTATATAGGGCTAGATAAGAAGGGAATATTCCATTTTAAAACTAATAGTCAAACAAACCCAGGAAATAATTGGTATCAGACTATAGAAATAAAAAACTTACAAGCATTAGCTAATTCTGTAGATGAAGTTACTCCTGAAATTGTAGAACAGTGGTTTAATACTACAGACGTAAATGTATTTTGTACCGATTATAGCTGGCTTTATTGGGCTTTACAATACATGCGGAACTCAAAGAGATTATAACGACCCAAAACAACCAGAAAATAGAGCTCCTCAAAGAAATAACACAAAATTAAAGGGAGCTTTATGTAAACATTTAACTGCTATAGCTGAAGCTATTGAGTCAGGAGAGTATTATGAACAAATGGCAAAAGATATTACAAACTGGAGAAGTTACGTTTCTGGACAAGCTTATAAATCATTCAGTAAAGGTAGATTAATGGGACAAGCTAGAAAAAGAGAGAAAGAAATTGATTGGAGAAAATTAGACAGCTTTATGAATAGAGCTCTCTGGGCAAAGCATGGTATAGCTAAATTTTTAAACCAATACAATATAAAGAAAAGTGTTGAAGACGAAGTAGAAAGAATAAGAGCTACTGGAGAAGACCCTACTATAGATGAATTTTTAGATGATGCATTTTCAATGACTACTACTGAGCTAGCACAAGCTGCAGGAGTAGACGAAAAAGCGATAGACGATTATTTTAGACAAAACTTTGGATTTACTGACTAGTGAAAGGAGAATATAGAATGCCATTATTTGGAAAGAAAAAAGATAGTAAACTAATAGTTAATTATATGAAGATAATAGAACAATCACTTATTCCAATGATAAATGAAAAGTTAGACTTATCAATAAATAACTATCCTGCATATGAAAAACAATATAGTGCTTCTTATGAAGATACTGCAAATAATATTTTAATTGAATTTTCTTCTGGAAATATACATGTAGAAAGTGAAGGCGATTTATTTGTATCAGTTTCTTACAACTCAAGACTTCAGCCTGTTGGTTTATTTAATGTTAACGATGCATCAGAATTAAGAAGTTTACCAGATATTTTATTAGAGTCTTTACATGAGCTTGATTTTGAAACTGAAGCCGATAAAGAAGAAAAAGAAAGACAAGCTAAACAAGCAGAGATAGATAAGAAAGCTAAAGAACTAGCAGCTGCTGAAGCTAAAAAACAAGCTGAGTTAAACAAGAAAGATGAAGAAGAGCCAGAAGTAGAAGAGCCTGAAGAGGAAGAAACTGTGACTGAAGAAGAAATTATTGACTCTCATAATTTAATTATAAGAGCTTTGAGCTTCATTGGAAAAATGCCTGGCGATAATCAAACTTCAGAAATAAACTGGTTTGTTCTTAAAGATGGAGCTGAAGGTATTAATATTGGGATGAATTTAACTAAGATATCTGGAAATAATTTTTATGTAGAAACTTATAGCATTAGACCAGAAATTAAAACAATTATGAATGCAGAAAAAGTAGCTGATTACGCTGATAAAGTATCTAGAAAAGTAGAAAGTACTCCAAATGTAGAAATTAAAAATGCCAAAGGAGAACATCTAGACATTCCAGATGAAGAAGAAAATGATTATATTGAAATATAAAGATATATTAACTAAAAACAAAAATGACTCTAAAGTCATCCTCGTTAATTAGAAGGGAGGAAAAATGATTACAATTAATGATATTCAAAAAGTATCTGGTTTTAGAGACCAGAAAGATAGATTGTTTCCAGAGTTTAGAAGACAAGTGTATGAATATTTAAAATATCACTTAAGCAATGTAATGACTGACGCTGATTTAGATATTATAGTAAAGCTTATTACTGAAATCTTTGGAGACTTATTTATGAGAACTGGGCTATTGCCTTGGCAGATAGATACTCATAAGTGTCCAGATGAGTATTTAAAAGACTTGGGCTCTTTGATTGGTTATAGATGGAATGATAGTTTAACTTATGAGCAGCAAAGAGTTGGAATAGATATGTACTGTTTGATTAGAAGAAATAGAGGAACTAAATTTGGTTTAGAAAATTTAATAAGAAGTTTTGGCCAAACACTTAAGCAATTTTATTCTAACGCAGATTTAAGAGGAGTAGAAATAATAGAATACGGTTCTGGAGGAGCTGATACTATAGAACCAAATATGTTTCCTGGAGATATTGTAGTAAGAATACCAGAAATGTCTACTATTCTTAGAGACTCTATATTTGATACCAAGTTAGCTGGTACTAGATTATTTTTCCAATATTATATTTTTGTTGGAATATTCCATATGGGAATGAAAGCATACGATGCTTTATTGATTAAAATATCTCCATATACATTGATACAGGGGTTTGACCCAAATATAGATGAAATAGGACCGTTTGGACCTACCACGAAGCTTGGACAAATATTAGAATTTCAACTTACACACGCAATAAGAGGAAACTATGCTAATGAAGTAAGAGAAATGGGACACATACCAACTTCATTGAATGAGAGGCATCACGGAAACTTAGTAGCTGGAATGCAAGTTCTGACGTATTATAAAACACCTTGGATTTCTGGGTTTATTTTTAATACTCCTGGATTAACAAATTATAGAGGATTTGTTCAACCTGAAGAAACTATACGTCCTGACGAAATTTTATACAGATAACGGTTTTGTACTTAATGTTATATATTACACTGGGAGGTAATATATAATGTATGGTTATGTATACGAAGTAACTAATTTAATAAATGGTAAAAAGTATATTGGGCAAAAGAAATCAGAGATATTTTTAGGAAATAAATATTTAGGTAGAGGAGTTATTATTAAACAGGCTCATGCAAAGTATGGATTAGAAAATTTTACATCTAGATTATTGAAAGAGTGTGACTCAGCAGAAGAACTAGATTATTTTGAAAAATATTTTATAAAATTTTATAACGCTGTAGAGGACAGTAATTATTATAACATAGCTGCTGGAGGAGAAGGAGGAAATACTTTGGCTGGTTTTTCTGAAGAAAAATTAAATGCTTTTAAAGCTAAAATGCACAATATTTTAAAGGACAGAGTAATAGTTAATAAAGATGGTAAAGAATATCATATTAAAAAGGACAAGCTAGAAGTTTATTTACAGCAAGGTTTTTCTGTTGGTAGAGGTAATTTTACTATGACTGAGAAATATAGAAAAGCCCAAAGAGATAGAAACCTTGGGCGAAAACGTTCTTTAGAAACTAGGCAAAGAATGTCCAATTCATTTAAAGGAAGAAAATATTCTGATGAAGTTAGAAAGCATATGTCTGAAGCTGCGAAGGCTAGAGCTCATACTTATTGGATGTGTAATGAATATAACACAATTAAAATAAGAGAAGAACTAATTCCAGAGTATTTAGCACTTGGGTATAAAAGAGGAAGAAAGTATTATCAATAATAATTTAGTAAGAGTAGCTATTTATGCTACTCTCTTTTTGCATAATATTATTATAAGATTTTATGAAAGGAGAATATTTATGAGTAAAGAAAGATTTTCTTATGAAAATGTAGAAGTTAAGCCCGATTGTTTTGCATATAATTCTAAGAGCAATAGTTGTAAATGCTTAACAGATTTATATTGTAAAAAAGAATTGTGCTCTTTTTATAAATCTAAAGAAACACACAAAGATAATTTAGATGGTATTTATTAGGAGGTGAAAAATAGAATGGAACCAAATGAACGAGACCTACAAAATAATGTAGAAGAAGTAAATGAAATAAATATTACTTCAAAAGATATGTTAGATGCATATACTAAACTAGATTTAGACGCTAAAAAAGTAGAAATTGAAATAGCTGAGTTTAAAGAAGCTCATAAAGAAGTATTTGATGCTTTAAAATTATTTGAAAATAAATTACAAGAAATTGCTGGTTTTCAACAAAATATTCAAAGTAACTTACTAACTTATATGAGAGAGCATAATACTGAAGAAGATAGCAATGATATTTTTAGAGTTAAATATACTCCATCATATACTAAAAAGAACTTTGACACGAAGAAATTTTATGAAGACTATGCTCCAGAGTCAGCTATGTATAAGAAATATGTTGGTACTACAACAGTAAAAGATAGTGTTAAGATAAGTGAGGTTAAGAAAAAATAATGCTATATAATATTTTACTTTGGACAGTTTCTATATATTCTGCAGGAGTATTTGCAGATTTTATATATAACTTTATAATAACAAAAAACAACCTAGATAAGACAGTAGATATTTGTTCTAATAGAGATGATTTTTTAGGCTATTCTGCTGATGACTTATACATAATCGCATTATTGGGTTGTTTCGTTTGGCCTTATTCTTTTTATTTAAGATTAAGGTACTATATAAGAGGTGAGTAGTAGTGTCAAGTAAGTTTAGATTAATTAGTGAGAAGAATAATTTTATTTTATTTGATAAATATATCGTAGGATTTAGCATTCTTCAAACAGGACCATTTTTTAGTGTAATTGCATATTTAGATAATAGAGTATCTCATATATTTAATAAGCTAGGAGATGGTGTATCTTTAGCTGTGTTTGATACTGAGTCTAAAGCTCAGCATTTTATAGCTAGATTAAATGAAAAAACTTCTGACAATACTTGCTCTGTTATGTCAGTATATTTAGATGAAGAGGAGGACTACATAGATGAAAATTTTAAGTAACCGTGAGCCAATAGATGTATTTTTAGACGCTAGTTCAATACTAAACAAAGCAGTAGAACATACTTTAGGACCAGAAGGTTCTAATACTGCAGTGCATACTCAAAATTTTTATAGCATTATAAACGATGGTAAAAGTATAATAGAACCACTTTCTAGCTTAGATGCTGAAATAGCTCCTGCTTTAGAAACTTTAAAGCAAGCATCTTTTGAGACAAATAGAAAAGCGGGAGATGGTACTACTAGTACTATAGTTTTAATGAACCAATTGCTAAAAGGAGTAAAAGATGAACTTAGTGTAGCTACTCCAGTAGATATAGCTAATAAACTTTTACAGACAGAAGAAAAATTACAAGAATTAATTAGAGACCATAAAATTACAATAGATAATAAATTATATGAAAACATAGCTAAAGTATCTCTACGGGTCATCTCGTTATTCTAGGCTAATAGCAGATGCCTTTGAATTTTTAGATGGAAAGGGTATTCCAGCTTTAGTAAAATCTGATATTCCTTCAGTAGAAGTAGAATATTTAGATGGAGCTAATTTAACAAAAACTTCATTGATAAGTTCTATGATTTTAGAAATGCTTCCATCAAAAGAATTATCTAATGTAAATATAGTAACTTTATTTCAACCAATAGATAGATTTGAAGAAATATTACAGCTTACTAAACTTTTAAATAAAAGTGAAAACTACACTATACTACTATATAATGAAATTAGTAATAATACTTTAGAGAATTTATTATTTGCTTTATCACAAGATAAAAGTAAAATAATTCCAGTATCTTTACATAACTATGGAAACAACATGACTAATATAATGGATGAAATAGCTATTTACACAGGAGCTGGAATTATAGACGGAACTAAGTGTAAATCTACTGACATCAGCTCTATAAAAGTTGGAAGCGCAGACTCAGCTGTTTTATCACTAACTTCATTAATGCTTAAGAAAGAAAACTCTGAAGAATATGATTATAAATATATTTCTAGAAAAGCTTGTATTATAAAAGTTGGAGGAGCAAATAAAGTAACTTTAGAAGATAATTATAAAAGAATAGAAGATGCTGTATACTCAGTAGCAGGCGCAATTGAGCATGGAGTAATGAGTGGAGGCTATGGTTTTCCATATGCATATTTAGGAGCTAAGATAGATGATGTTGGAACTCCAGCTTATATAGTTTACGCTTTAACTTATATAAATAAAGTTATTTTTGATGGCAAAAAATCTGACGACTCTTTAGACTCAGCTTTAGTTATATCAGAGGTAATAAAGAATGCATTTACTATGGCAGCTCAAGTTGCTACAACTAATGCCATTGTATACGACTCTATACATTATAACACTTAGTTTACAGTAATTTTATTATGGTAAACTAATTTAATCTAATATTAGAGAGCGAATCACTTGATTGATTTTGCTCTTTTATTTTGCATAGCTAGTTTACATAATTAGTTACCAAAAATTTTTTTAAAATTTTTTTAGTTTAGAGATTAAATCATTTGACAAATTTTTACAAAAATTATCAGATTTTACCTATTTACAAACTGAAAATTATGGTATATAAAATTATCAGAAAGGAGGAAAAAGTATTTAGAAAATAGCTAAAATTTAAGCTAATATTTTATAAAAATTTATCAATAAAGGAGAAAGAGAAATGAGAAATTTTGAAGAAAGTTTAAAAAATAATGAGAAAGTTATAATGTTAAATGAAGAGGAAGTAAAAAATAACAATGAGGAGACAAATGCTTATGCAGCTTGGTTGAATAATTTAGCTAATGGAAGAAAGATGCTAGATGAACTTGAACTTGGAGAAATATATGAAATAATTTTAAAAGTAGCAAAGATTTCTTTTGCTAGAACAAACAAATACATAGAATATACATATGAGGACTCAGCTAATATAATTTTTAAAGACTTTTTAGCTAGAGATTATTGTAAAAAATATAGTTGTTCTACACAAATATCTGAAGAGTACCCTTACTTAGATACAGCATGTTCACCTTATGCATACAAATGGGTACATAGAGAAGAGCAAAAAGGATTTAATAGAATGTTTAGTCAATCAATGACCATAAAACATTTTAGTAATTTAATGTTTACTGAATTTAGACATCATTTTGCTTATAACCTAAGAAATAATAAATTTAAACAAAGAGTTAATAACACTATATCAATAGATAGAGACTCTGAAGAAGACACTTTACTTACTATAGAAAAAATAGAAGACCCAAATACTAGAACTCAGCTTAGTCAAGTTGAAGATAATGTAGATTTAGACATAATTTGTAATTTAACTAACAATTCAGATATAATATTTTCAGAGTATCAAATAGCACTTGGAGAAGATAGATTAGATTTAACTATTAATAATTTAATGAGATTGTATGCATCTTTAGCAGATGGAAAGAAACTAACTACTTCTGATATTAATGAGCATATTATAATTAAAGATGGAGTAGAAATTAAGCCTATAGTAACTAGCAATAGAGTAATATCTTCAGAAGAAGTAAAATATAAAAATGTATATCAAGCTACTTTAGCAATGAAAAAATACTTGTTAGAAAATGGCATAGTATCTACTTCTAAAAGAATAGAAAATGGAAAGGAGAAAACACATTATGCGTTTGCTTAATAGGTATTTAAAAGTTAAAGAGCTTACTGATAATTTGGAAATAGATGGGATAGTGAGGAAGTATGATGATACTTCCCCATTTATGTATGCAAAAATAGAAGCTATAGACCCTAACTGTAGATTAGCTAAAGAATGTCCAGATGTAGCAGAAAATCCAGCTAACTATGTAGTTGTATTTAAAAGAGCTACTAAGTTTCCTATTTTAGATGGTTTCTGTTTACACGAGGATGACATTCTAATGGCTTTAACTAATGAGGAATATAGTAAATATGTATACCAAGTAAAATAGCATATAATTAAATATAAAAATTAAGAGGAGGTGAGAAGAGATATGGCAGATAATATAGTATCTTTTGAAGAAGCAAAGAAAAAACAAGAAGAATTAGATATGACTGAAGCTCAAATAAAAGAAGCTATAATCAATGATAATTTACTTAAAATGGCAGTAAGAATAATGACAGGACATAGAATAGAAGATGAGTCTTTAGATGAAGTAAAATTATTTGAAGAGTATAAAAAAGAAGCTATAAAAAATAAACAAAAATATCAATCTCTTGGAGATATTGATGATAATACAATACAATTCTATTATTCTTTATTTGACATAGGTTATAGAACTTTTGGAGCTGCTTTCTTTACAGCTATGGTAAATTCAGTTAATAATGTAGACGTAGCTAAAGATGAAAATAGAGAAGAGAAAGAGATACCTAATAATAATGTAGTTCATTTTTATAAAGGAACTTGGTCATTAGTAGAAGGTATGAATATGCTTTCTAGTACTCTATACAAATTTAATAAAGAATTATTAGCATATAAAGCTTTAGAATTAACTGAAGAACAAAAAGCTCAACTTGAAAAAATTAAAAATAAAGCATCTGATTTAGATAAATTAATACAGCAAGAAGCAAGTAAACTAGACAATAAATAACATAATAATTAATATAGGCAATAAGTCGATAGCGGGTTAGCGATAGACAAATTAGCCGAAAAATTAAAGGAGGAATATTATGTCAAATCAAAATGAAATGTCTGCAGATTTAGCAGAACAAATTGCAATGTTGGGAGTAGATGTTAATGATGTTATAGCTAATACTTCAAAACCAGAAAATCCAGCTAATGCCGGAATAGTAACTAATAATGTAACTGTAGCACAGCCAGCAGCAAAACCAATCGAAACAGCAGAAACTTTAAGAGGAGAAGTAGAGTTTGGAACAGTTACTAACCAAACTGTAGCAAAACCAGTTCAACAAGTTGTTCAACAGCAAGTAAATCAACAAGCATCAGCTCAGGTAGTTCAACCAACTACTACTGTAGTTTCATATCAAACTGCAGCAAAACCAGCTACAGTAGTAGCTCCAAAAGATGATGACGATGAATTAGTTTTTGTTAATTTAGCCCAAGCCGTTCATACTACACAAACACCGTTCTTAAAATTAAAAGATGATGAGTGGACTCGTATAGCATTAATAAGATTAGACTATTTAATCCCAATGAGACTTCATTATCTAGAAGGAATTGGATGGGTGAAATGTTGTTCTAAATATGATGCAAATGGCTTTATGGTAGAACCAGCATTATGTTGTAAAAAAGTAGTAAATGGAACATTTGTAGATAGATTAGGAGAAGATGGAAAGCCAGTAAAAGCTAAGCAAAGATTTTTATTACCAGTAATAGAATACCCAGTAGATAGAACTAATGGTAATAAAGTAATTCCAGGCGCTACACCTAAGTTAAAAGTTTGGAACTTAAATTATGTTGAAATGGACAATTTAAGAAAAGCTGTTCAAGGATGTGCTGATGACCCTAATGACTTAAGCTCAGTAGATTTATCTGCAATAGATTTTAAATTAAACAAAGAAAAATCTGGATTTAAGGTAATTTCAGTTTCAGTAGCTCCAACAAGCTTAAGAGCTCAATTTGCAGTAGAAATAGATGCAGAAATTAGTAAGTTAAATAATGATTTTCTAAAAACAGCTAGAGATGAAAGTAGAAGAATAGTGACAGAAGAGACTATTGCTAATATGATGGACTCTAAAGAAGCTATAAATGCTCAAGTAAATAGTGTTATTGAAAATCAAGCTGCATCAAATGAGTCAATAGACTCACTTAGTATATAGCATAAAGAGAAGGTGCTACCTTCTCTAATTTTTATATTTTTAAAAGGAGATGATTTTAATGTCATTAGAATTAATTTTAATTATTATTTTATTTTTTCTATTTTTAGCTTTCATTTTATTATCTATGAAATACTTAGATTTAAAAAATGATTATATCGAAATAGATGAAATATTAAATGAATATCATGAAGAGATGACAGTGTTAAAAGATACAAATAAAAGATACCAAGATAATATTGATATCTTTATAAATCATAACTATGCATCAATAGAAGAAATAGAAAAAATGCTTAGAGTAATATCAAATTCTTACTCTGTTTCAAATTCTAATAAACTAACTTTATTAAAATTATTATTTATAACATTAAATAGTTCACCGGACACAGGAATAAAAGATTTAAGAATTAGTAGTAATGAGTCTATCAGTAAAACTATAGATATTATAAAAAGTAAACTCGAAGGAGATACTAATATTACTGATAGAGAAATGGGAAATGCAATACTAGCTTTAATTTTCCATACTCCAAAATCTAGAAACAACTAACGAGAATGACACTAGAGTCATTTTCTACTTAAAATAATATAACTATATATCTAAAAACAATGAAAGTACCACATAAAATGGTACTTTTGTTGTTATATTTAAGCTTTAATATATTATATTAGGAACTTAAAACGAAAGGAGAAGAGATAAGATATGTCACTTCCAACTTTTAACTTTTTATATATTAAAGCTGGTACAGGTAAAACTGGTACAAGTGGTGATAGATTAGAGCAAGACTGGAAATACAATTTTGATTTAATAAAATCTTTGTTATCTGATGTAGACTCAGATTTAAGCAAAAAGATTACTTCTAATGAAATACAACAAATAAAAGTAGAAGATGGTATTGCTTATTTTACTACTGACAATGGAGCTTCTTGGACATCACTAGGTCCTAGCTTTGCTAATTTAGCTGGTAATCCAGATGATAATGCAGCTTTAGTAGAAAAATTTAGAAATTATACTACTTTGGTAGATTTTACAGCATTAGCTGATAGAACTACTCAAGCTGAGAACAATATATCTATCTTGCAAACTACTACTGAACTATTAAGCACAGATGTAGATTTATTAAAAACTGAAGTTGAAGACCCTGCTACTGGTGTAATAGCTAGAGTAGTTACTTTAGAGAAAGATATGAAGCAAAAAATAACTAGTAAATCAGTAATAGAAATAAGAGAAAGAGCAGAAGGCTTACTAGAGTATACAGATGATGGAACAAACTGGTATCCAGTCGCAGCCGCTACTGGAGTAGAATGGGGAGAAATTTTAGGAGATATAAACAATCAAGCAGATTTAAAATTATTATTTGATAATATGAATGACTTAATTACTCAATTAAATACTTCTTTAAGCCAAACTTCTGCAGATTTAACAGAGCATACTTCTAATTATGATAATCCTCACAACGTAACTCCTGAACAACTAGGTCTAGAGAACGTAGATAATACGCATGATGCAGATAAACCTGTATCTACACCTCAACAAGCAGCTATTAACCAAGCAGCATCTTCTGCTGCATCTGGGTTAAAAATAGTAGCTTTAACTAAAGCTCAGTATGAAGCATTGACTACAAAGGATGCAACTACTAATTATAGAATAATAGATATAAATCAATAGAAAGGAGAGATGTAAAAATGCCCTCAGTAGTAACACTGAAAGCTCGACAAAGACAAATGTTGGAATTTATGGAAGACGCAAAAGCTTATAGATTTATAGCTTTAGGAAGAAGTACAGCTTGGCCAGATGATATACATCCGCCAGTTCCGGATGATAAAAAGCAAGAGCTAGAAGAACTTATAGGATTACAAAGAGTAGATTACTATAAATACGCTAAAGTAATTCCCAATCCAACCACTCTAGATAAGAGAGTTGGAGTATATTATAAAGGATTATATTATAATGTAACTCAAGATGTAAATATAGCTATAGCAGAAGGTTATACAGACGTAATGATAGGAATAACATTTGACAGAGATACTTGCCCTGCTATACCAGTAGGAGTAGCATTTAGACAGCTAGGATTGTATGACTCTGTAACTGCAACTCCAGATGAAATAAAATACGGAATAACTGCAGCTCAATGGGCTAATAAGCCAGCTTCTGAAAAAGGAACACTTGTGTTTATTGACAATAGAAGTCCAATAGTAAGAGCAGACGACCAAATTGAACAAGTTTTTGTGCTTTTGAGTTTTTAGCATATTAGAGTACCAATAACTTCATAAATACTAGTTAAAATATTATTAATATTTCTTGGTCTAACTTTAATAAATATTTAAGATACTATTAGAAAGGAGAAAATAAATGATAGACTGGAAAAAATTAGACGTAAATACAAATACCAGGCAATTGATAGAAAACTTCAATACTAATGCTTATGGTTCTGAATTTATAGACCACGCAGTTGGAACTATCATGAATAACGGTTTATTGTTTACTGGAAAAGAAACAATAGAAGGTGCATTAGTATTTCCACTTAAAAAGGTAGACTTGTCTGGAGTAGTTCAATCTAATACTATATTTGATAACATTAGAATGTATTTCAGAGAAGATGATGAAGTAGTAGAATTGAATGAATTTCCTGTAGATTTAACTTTATTCAATGATAACTTGCCTCATTTTTTGTATTTCAAAAAAGATAGAACATATAGAGTTTCCGATTATATGTTTGGTCAAGCTGATGAAGTACTTATTTGTAGATTTATTATAAACAAAGATAATACTTGGAACCAAATGTATATCATGGCTCAAAGAGCTGGAACTCCAAATTACTATGCTGGAGAAGAGTTCTATAATGTAGAAGGAATATACTTAAAGAGTCCTGGCGGATTAGAAATATCTCATGCAGAAGGTAATGTAAAACGTAGTGCTATAGAGTTTAACGACCCATATAGCCCAGATATGCATAGAGATTATTCTAATGCTATAACTAGAATGCCAGTAAGATATACTGATTTAAGAAATCAAATAGATTATAACTTAGAACCAACATATAATTTAGACCCAAATCATTACATGTCTTATGATGAAAATTCTAAGAAAAAATATAATGCTCAAGAAAGAATAAGAAATTTATTTAATGCTTCTTATAATATTATAAAGTATTCTAATGAAGCTGCTGATAGTTTAAAACATGCTATGACTATTACTACTGAGCAAAAGGATTTAAAAGCTATAGTTCAATCATACTTAAATTACACAAATAGTATTTATATTATGGCTGGTGAATTAGCTTCTTATTTGAATAATAATGATTGCTTTAAACCTATAGATTTGAAAAGACTAAATAGTAATATTACTGCATATACTAATTATGTAAATACTAAAATAAATTTGTCAGTAATTACTGGAGCCGTAGTAACAGCTATTAGAGATTGTGCGTATCTTGTAGAAGTTGGAAAGCCTGCAGTATGTGCAGACCCATTAAAATCAGTGTTAAATACTTTAGAAAATGAAATTGCCAAACTAACTATAAGCCCAGGAAAACTATATGACGTTCCAAAAGGAAAGTTTACTATTCAAAGGGTTCTATGGGACATATATGAAGATTGTTTTATTCTACAATATGGAGATACTTTGTTTGATAACTTAGATGCAGCTTTAGAGATGGTAGCTGAAGTATTATACCCTGTTCCTTTTGGAAGACTAATGTACATTCCGCTAGGACTATTTGTAGTAAAACAAGGATGTACAGATATTAACAAAGATGATGAAAGTATTCTTATAAGTAAAAAATCTACTTATGCAGATAGCTCACAAGAAGACTTCGCAGATTACGTTGCAAGAGCAATGGCATCTAAAGCTTTAAAATATATCTATGAAATATTAGATGGAACTACCGCAGTGGGAAAAGCAGACTCATTGAAACATACAGACTTAGCTACTGGAACTAAGACAGAATATGATGATGGAGATTTCTTCTTAAATTATGATAACTTAAGAAATAAAATAACTGTAGTAAATAACTTAACCACAAATATTCATGACTCTAAGAAAGCTTTATCAGCTTATCAGGGTTATGTATTAAATCAAAATAAATTAGCAAGAGACGGAAGTCAGCCAATGACTGGAACTTTACAAGCTCAAACAATAACTCCAGTTACAAACAATACTTATAACTTAGGCTCTTCAGATTTAAGATGGAAGAATATTTATTCTAAAGGATTAGATGTAGATGGTTCAGCTACTATATCTGGAAATACTAGTATAGGTGGTAATTTAACTGTTTCTGGAGACTTAAAATCATCTGCTGGTGGAAAATATGTAGTTACTGGTCCAACAGCATTTACAGCTGTAAGATTAGAAGCTAACTCTAAAGCTGCTATAGAGAGTAATTGGAGTAAATTCCAAAACGGAACAGTAGCAGTGTGTTGGTAGGAGGTGTAGCATGCCTAGTATAGAAGTTTATGGTTCAAGTACATATGGTTCACATGATAAAATTTGGCATAAAGGTAAAAATACTTCATTCAATACTGTTATGGAAGGTGTCGCTACTCTTACTGCTAATGCATCTGGAGGAGTTATATCAGGCTCAGTTACTGGTGCTTATACTAAAATGATTAACAATGGTTGGTATAATTACCCAATAACAGTAAATGTTTTAGTAAACGGCTCAATTGCAGCATCTGTAACTACTAAGGTAAGTTTAAATGGAATAGGTAAGATAGCTTATTTGAATGGTCCTACTTTTTCTATAAGCTATGACTCAGCTAAAACTATCCAAGTAGAATATGTTTGCGGTCAAACTGGAGGATGTACTCAACTTACTTTTAGGCCGTTAGTTGGTAGTATATATTTTGGAGACCCAGACACTCCTCCAACTAATATTACTGGAGGAAGAGTATACAATCAAAATGGAGTGGTAAATGGAGATGATAAACCAGACTGGGATTTCTATGTAGATTGGTGGGGAGAGAGTGCAGGAACTCATACAATAAACTATTATAATTTAGACATTTATAATGCTGCTGATTTGAATAGCAGAGTAGCTGTAGTAGTGGATGTAAAGAAATTTACTAAGTACAACTTTGAGTCTTTATTACCAAAATGTAAAGTAGGAGAAACTTATGCATTCTATGTAAATGCTTTAATAGATAATTCTTATTGGTTAGGAAAAGTCTATATAGGTTCTATTAAGCTTTATAAGGATGGAATAGTATGGGTTAAGAATTACTCTAATGGCTCTAAAGTAGAAGCTACAATGGCATATAATAAATATTATACTGATGGCTCTAAAAAGAAATCTAGATACATTCTCGTTAAAGATATTAGTGGAGCTAAAAGAATAATAGATATGTATACAACTCACTATGAGTAAATTATAAAGGAGGAAATTTTATGATAAGCTTTAAAGCAGATATAGATTTAGATAATGGAGCTAAAGCTACAGAATTTATTATTAGTAACTTAAATATTTCTACTAATGAAATTATAGCAATTGTAGAAGGATTTGTTAATGAAGATAAGAAAAAAGAGTCTTTCAAAAAATCTGACCTGATAAAAGAACAAGCTAAAGTTGCACAAGAATTTCAAGAGTTAAGTCAAAATTCAGAAGAAATGACAGAGGAGAAGAGACTTAGACTAGTAGAACTTCAAGATATTGTAAATACAATGTATGAAGAAATAACTAAATTATTAGACCATAACGAATTTGTAGTATTCAAGAAAAGTTATCATATTCCATACACAGAGAAGATAACTTCAGAATACTTAATAGAAGAAATAATGAAACAAAAGGAATTTAACACGAAAGGAGAATAGTATAAATGATTGATATACTTGGAGACAAACGTGTATTAGATTACTTAGTAACAGAGGGTGGTACGTCTACTGCACGTACTATTTCTTTATATAAAGTAACTTCTTTAAGTGAATTAACTAATTTTATAATATTAGTAAAAGCTAGCTCAGTAGGGCAAGCTGCAGCTACTACTATTAAAATAAATGACTTAGACGCTAAATCTTTAAAATTAAATACTAATGGAGCAAAAGTTACACCAGATTATGAGTGGATTGGAGCAGGAGAAATTTATGCTTTAACATATGATGGAGAAGATTTTGTTGCATTTCCAATAAGCGGTAAATCTAGCTCTCCTTCTACTGGCTCAGAATTTTTTGACATTCCAGTAGAAATTACTAACTTAAATACTTCATCTACAGTAGAAGAGATATCTGCAGCATTAGGTGGTAATGACTACGAGCAACTAATGGTATCTGCTATAGCAAACAACGTTCCTTGTAGAGTAACATCAGCTGAAGGTTCAAACAGTGCTTCTACATTCGTAATAGCGCAACAAGACATTAACGGTAGTGATGGTAGTTATCAAGAATTGTATATAGTTGGTAGTGTAGAGCCAAATAATATTATTAATGAAGCTACTGGTGAAGCTACACGGCACATTAATAGTTTTTATTATTAGATTAGAAGTAAATAGAGAGACTTATCTTTATACTAAGGTAGATAAAACTTATTTAGTTGGAGTAGGTGCAGGTTCAACATCTGACTCCGTTACTAAGCAATATGTAGATGACCATACTGCAGAAACTATCTTAACTACTGGAGTAAATTCATCCGCATATACAATATATAATTGGGACGGAGTAAGCTCAGTTTCTGCAGAAGATTATGAGAATTGGGTTACTAATGCAGAAAAAGCTTTAATATATAATGAGAATGAGAAAAGACACTATGCTATATCTAAGAGAGATGTATACATGGGTTCAGATATTGGCACTGTGAGTTATCTTTTCTTAATAGGAGATATAGTTGGATTTGAACCTAAATATGATAGTGACCATAAAGCAACTAGCATTGGATTAAAATCTACAATGTATCAAATACAACCCAATGGAAGTTTTAGAAAAATTGTATCTAGAAATGCAGATACTTCTGATGCTGGAGTAAAAGAACTAACCCTCGTACCCGCATCTTACTTTAAAACTGAAGTGTCTAATTTAACCTCTATTGGAGCATATACTAGAAAATCTGTGACAGAGTATAATATTGATAATCCAAATGATGTTATTAATAGTACTACATACGTAAAAAATTATTATTGTACTAGAAAATCTGACTCTTCAGGTACTGAACTTGGAACAATGCCATTCGCTGAAGGAAACTTTTATTTAGTAACTAAATTCATCGGTTTAAATAGTGGAAACTCCCCAATGTTATATCAAGAAGCTACTCCACTAGCTAGTAATAATTATAATAGAAATAATACTCTTAAAAGAATGTGTTCTTGTGCTTTAGATGAAGGAGCATTTTCATTTTATTGGACTCCTTGGTATGGTCCTTTAGAAGAAGCTTATTATGACATCGGTTATTTACAAAAAGAAGATGTTAAAGAATATTATTATAAGAAAAAAGGAAGAGAATATACTTGTTCTGACAATATAGGTTATACAGGAACTCCAAACTCTAACAATTTAAAATATGCTTTAGAGCTTAGAAATCCTGATACTACTAGATTAGTAACATTTGCTTTAGTTAATAAATATCTTAAATCTAATGTTATAGAAGAAAGTGATAGTAACACATCATATAGAGGAGATGAATTTGCTTCTTTATCATTAACTAATGTAGTAGCTGGAAATAATAAAATAATTTCAGGAGAAGCTACTAGTGCTACTATTACTTGTTACTCATATAATTTAACTTCTCTTAAAGTTATTTGGAATATATATAATTCATCTGGTGGAGTATCTAGCCAAGAAACAGTAGATGTAACTCCAAGTTCTTTCACTACAGGAGATGCAGAGTCTTATGACGTATCATTTACATTTAATAACATTGGAATAGGAAAGTTGTACATTACTGGAACTACTAGCTCTGGCGAAACTTATGAGTCAGCAGGACAATCATTTGAAGTAATTCAAGGCGGAGAAGTTTGTTTTACTGGAGATACTCCAATACTAACTCCATCTGGGCTAGTTAACATACAAGATTTAAAGATAGGAGACAAAGTAATATCATATAATGAAGCGACTAAACGAAACGAAGAGAAAGCTATTACTAACATAAAATCACACGAAGAATATGATTTATACTATATAATTACTTGTACAGACACAGTAAGATGTACTTATGACCATCCATTCTATATAAAAGATAAAGGAAAAGTTTTATCTAGAAATCTAAGAGCTGGAGATATTTTAATAGATAAAGACGGTAACGAGAGAAGAATACAATCTATCGCTTACTCAATAGAAGATACTGAAATTGTGTATGATATTGCAGTAGAAGATAGCGATACTTATTACGTAGGTAAAGATAGCATATTAATATATACAGAAGATGTAACTAAAAACGAGGTTAAGGAGGAAGAATAATGAGTGAACAAGTCTTTGGATGTTTAAAATCTCCAAAAGATATAAGAGACTTTAGAGTATGCTTACAACCCACTGATATAGAAACTTTGCCTGAAAGCTTTCAACTAGCTAAGTCTCATATAAAAGACCAAGGAAAAGTAAACTCTTGCGTAGCCCATGCTCTGTCAAGTATGATGGAGATAAATGATAGAAATAATTACTCTACTGAGTGGATTTATGGTTATAGACCAGAAGGCTATTATCAAGGAGAAGGAATGTACCCAAGAGAAGCTCTAAAAACATTAGCAAATAAAGGAGCTATATTAAATACTATACTACCTCAGAATGTAGAAATACCAGAAGCTAAAGCTATTGTAGATAGTAAGTTATCAGAATATGAAGTTTTAGCTAAGGGAAGAGAAATATTAGCATATGCTAAGTTAAACAGTGAAGTTGAAATAAAGAACTGGTTATTTACTAAAAACACTGCAGTTCCAATTTCTATAGCTACTACAAAGATAGAGTTAGATGCTAATAACATTATACTTATTCCAGATAAATACCCAGACTCAGGACATATGATGTTAATAATAGGATGGAATAAATTCGGCTTTATAGTTCAAAACAGCTGGCGGAAGCCTTTGGGGAAGTAATGGTTCTGCTATACTACCTTACGAGTATGAGATACAAGAAGCCTGGGCAGTATCATTTAAAGATTATACTAAAGAAACTCAAGAAACAGATATCAAAAAACCTTCATTGAGCTTTATTAGAAATTTACTAGTTTATCTTCTAAAGCTTTTGTTTAAACAAAGTAAATAATTATATGTTAAACACAAGAGAGTGGCTTAAAAGTCATTCTCTTAACTATTGTTTAGAAATCTTAATATGTAAAGCTTTGAATATATTATATTAGGAAGAAAAAATTTTATAGTAATTTTAAGGAGGATGAAGCTAATGGCTTTAGATAAAAGTATTATTTTAAATAATGGAATAGAAGCTAAATATCATAGAATAAAAGAAATTCATTTGAATTTTATAGAAGATTATTCAGTGATGCTAGTAGATAGTTATGTAAGTAAAGAAATAAGAGATATTCAAAAAGAGATTAAAACTTTAGAAGAAAGTATTAATACATATTTAACGAAATATGAAAGAGCAATAGATAACAATGACGATGAGTTAGCTCATTCAATAGAAGAAAAACTAAGAACTCTTACTGATAAACATCAAGAAGATATATCTAAGAACTTTATAGCTAATCAAACTTCAATAGAATTTGAAAATAATTTAGAGGAAGATGTTTCTATATCTAATTTCTACAAGTTATTAACTAAGTTTGATGAGTTTAAAAAAGCAAAGAAGGTGTAGTATGAAAACCATTTCTAAAATTGCTAACGCTTTATCAGGAAGTTACATAGAGTTAAACTCAAAAATACTCTATCTAAATAGAGATAGAGTATTAACTTTGCATATAGTAGTAAACTTTTCTACTTCTGAAAATGTAATAGAAAATCAGCATCCAGAATTATATAGAGTTAAACTAACTCATAACTCTCAAGACATAGTTTTAAATGAAACTTTAGAAGTAAATACTACACTAGGTGGAAAATATGAGTATAGTGTAGATGTTCCAATGAATAATTTACAAGCAGAAGCTCATTTATTTAAACTAGAACTTCTAGGAGATAATCAGTCTAAATATACTTACATAGAAGACCTAGAAACTATAGAGCCATTAAAGCAAAGTAAAGTAAAAATAGAGTTAATTCATAATAGAATCGGTAGAGTTCACGAACTAACTTATAGTACTAACTCTACTATGCCAGTTTATTTAAAACAAAATAATGATAATTGGAAGAGATTAGAAAATATTTTTACTGTAAGAGAAGATGGATTACAAGGAAAAATAAACTACTTTCAAGCATATACTCTAGACGATGAAAATCAAAGAGTATATTCAAATGTAATTAGAATAGTAAAAGATGATTAACGAGAATGACCCTAGAGACATTTTCATAATAAGTTAATATAAATTATTGTATTCAGGGGGAATACTTATGATAGATATGTTAGGAAATAATAGAATTTTAGATAAAGTAGCTGCAGAGTCTGGTACAGCTAATGCAAGAACTTTATCTTTGTATGGAGTAAGCTCATTATCTAATTTAGTGAATTTTTATGTTTTAGTAAGAGCTTCTATAACCGGACAGGCTGGAACTACTACAATAAAAGTAAATGAATTAGCTGCAGGACCACTAAAGATAATGAAGAATGGAATATTAGTAGACCCAGAAGATAACTGGATAGTAACTGGTCAGTTATATATGTTAACTTATGATGGAGCTCAGTTTATAGCATTTCCATTCAATGAAAAGCAAGAAGTAACTTCAGATATTAAAACTCTTACAGTAGGACCTGCTTTCATAAACTTAACTACTTCTTCTACTGCTGAAGATATAGAAGAAGCATTAGGTGGAGCAGACGCAGAACAAGAATTTATAAATGCTTTATCTGGAGATTTTAATATAATACTTAATTATACAGGCGGTTCAGAAACTATAGGCACTAAATTTCCAATGTTTAACTATTGGAATAGTTTAAATGAAAGTGAAACTGCAAGATTAGACTCATTTATATTTATATACTCCGTACCAACTTTCGCATTTGATGCTAATACTTATAATTTATACACGTATTTTGCAGTTTATTTAAACTTAGATTTAGCTACAAATAAGTATACAGCAGTATTAGCTAGCTATAATAATACTATCAAGATAACTCCAGACACTTGCTATGTTGAGTCAAAAGAACTCACTTCGTTAGCTGATTTTAGCGATTATAGTAATATATACAATTGTTTTACTACTAATTTTACTACTATAGCTGATGACGATAAAATTACTTTACCAGTAGCTGATAGTGATAAATTTTATTTAGCTATAAATGAGTATTTTATATATTCAACTTTAGACATAAATTTAGCTAAAAATATAGATGAAAATATTAGAGAGTATTGTGTATTTATATTTGACCAGTGGCCTGATACTTTACCTGCAGGTGATACTTTCTTGTATCATATAAAATTAATAGGGAATAAATGGTGTTGGTCTAGAGTAGTTGTAAGTTCTTTGCCTCAGCTTGGTTAATGCATTAAGTATAAATTATTTTAGCTTATATATTATAATAGGAAAATAAAAATTAGGAGGAATTATAATGGATTTGCCTCAAATGATAAAGTTAATAGCCGAGTTTGGAGTTTCTCTGGTATGTTCTCGGACTTGTGTTATTTTTCTTTTATATTTTAATGAAAAATTCTTTAAAAACTCAGAAAAATCAGCAGCAAGTATTAATCGAACAAAATCATCAGCTATTACAGCATATTATGGAGTCGGTTCCATATAGTATTACTCCAGAAAAATATAATTCAAATGTTATGATAGACAATGAAATAGACCTAGTACTTCAAGACATTCAAAAAACATTAGAATGCAGCAGAGTATGTTTAGTTACTTTTCACAACGGACGGAAAAGATTTATCAGGATTGTCTTTTTTAAAGATGAGTATTCGTAATGAGATAGACGCTTTAGGAATAAAACCTATGAGGCCAGAGTTTCAGAACATATTTAGAAATACTTTAGCTTATTGGTGCAATGAAATACTAGTAAAAGATTATTGTTATATAGATGATGTAGAAGAAATGAAAGATATAGATGCAGGAATGTATGATTTTATGTCATCTAGAGGAGTTCGTTCTAAGTATGGAGTGTCTATTGTTAATAGAGAGCAGTTGTTAATTGGATTTATATGTATAGAATATCTAACTGAGCATGAGGTTGATATAAATAATATATCTAGAACATTAATGAATAATAAAGCTAAGATAGAAACTTTGTTAGACTTTGCAATTAATCAAAAGAAAGGAGAATAAAATAATGTATTCAGAAATAAAAGATAATAGACATTTATTAATAAATAGATGCACAGAGCCAGAAAAAATATTACTAGAAGATATAGTAGATAGTATTGATGATGCTACTACACTATCATTTACTAAGTTAAATGGAGATACTGGAGATTTTGAAGGAGTAATGCTAAATATTATTCCAGAAGAAAGAAAAAGCTTTAAATTGATAGGTGAATTACCTACTTATATAAATGTTTTTGCGAATGAGAATGCTCCAATAACATTTTCTGTAGAACCATCTGATAATTTAGAAATATATACTTATTGCCCAGACAGCAGTAGATTAACTATATATCAAGACAAAGAGCAAAGTAATCTTCTATATGTTAATTCTAAAGAGCAAAAATTTGATACAACTTTACACTACGAGATAAAGAAAGCTAAGTATGAAACTATTTCTGGTACTATATATGTATCAGTAGGACAAAGATTATCTACTGAAATAAAATTTATAGTTTTAGACTCTGATGAAAATAACTATTATAATTTTACTCTTTGGGACAAAGATAACACTACTTATATTCCATTTATTTCTAGTAGAGAGTATGCTGGCTATAATCTTGAGCCAAAGAAATATACTTTACAAGTAACTAGAGGAGATGGCTCTATACTAACTAATTTGGAGTACGAAGTAACCGAAGATATGTTATTATTCCCATCATACATTAAAGAAATACCAATTTAGCTAAAAATGAAAGGAGATATAGCAAATTATGAACATTTTACCTGCAAATATTCGTTTATGTTCTATTATAAACGATTCTAAAAATAAAGTATTTGGAGTATATTTAGAGTCTAATACCTCTCATTGTTTAATACAAGGAACTCCAAAAAAAGAATGCGACATTAGCATTCTAAAAGATTTATATAATAAAAGCGCATATGCTAGTACAATGCTATATTTTGTAGAAAATTTTGATTTATTAGATAAAGATATAGATAAAAATAAATTATATGAAGACATTAACTCTTTATTACATAAAAGATGTAGAGTGATAGAAGAACAAGCTCCACTTCTTACTAAGATAGGAAACTACCCTATATATGAAGGAGAGAACTATATACTTAGAGGAGAAGGAAAGAAAAAGATACTAGAATGCTTTGACACTTCAAAATTAAGAGAAGCTGCTATGAACAAAAAAGAAGATTTAGCTTGGGATTTAGTTAACTTTATGAAAGACTTTGATACTTATAGTTTTGTAGATGACTATGACTCTGATGAAGACGCTGTAGAACAAATTGAGTCTGACTTATCTACACAATTTGGAATAGAGTCTATAAAAACAATGCTAAACTCTATAAAAGAAGATGCTGATGAAGACTCATACGATTTAGAAGCTTTAGAGTCATTATTAGCTAGATTAGATACATTTAGTTTAGAAGAGGAAGCTGGAACTCAAGCTTCAGATATAGCTTCTAAGGTAGATTATAGTTTTCAATCAGCTCCTACTACAGCAAAGAAGAGAAGAAAATATCTTCCAGTAGAAATAAAAGAACTAGACGAGTCTACATACTTAAACTTAACCGGATTTATAAAAGACGTAGATGGATTGTATAAAAGAGGAAATTATGTAGTAGTAAAAGAAACTGCTACTGATAAAATAAAAGTAATACATAAAAATAGATTATATGAATCAGAAAATATAGAAGCAGTTGGAAATGCTAAAATAGCAGAGTATATAGAGAAAAAGCTAAATGATAGATTTCCAAACAGATTTAAGATAAAATCTGGGAACGTAGATGATGCTTTTGGAATAGTAATAACTGACTCTCAAAATCATACTGCTGGAGATTTAATAGACGTAACTGACTTTTTAAATGCATTAATGAAATACTTAAAATACGACAAAACTGACTACGAGATAGATTATAAAGGAAATCATCTTATCATGGCTATTTATACTAATAAAACTATCACTAAAGCAGACGTAGCTTAGTTGAAAGGAGAATAGATTATGTTTACTGTGACTGAGTCTGGAAGACTTCAAAACTTAGCTTTACTTCAAGATATTGTAATATCAGAGCCTTTTGGAGAAGAAACTAAATATAAGGTAGGTTATATGCAAATTAATGGAGTAGTTAAAAATGAATATGAGTTTGATACTATGGAAGAAGCAGAAACTAAAAAGAAAGAGCTAATAGAACAGCTTAAGAGTATGTAAATATTACTAGATGAATTTAAGACATTAGAGAGAATAACGAGAATGACCTTAGAGTCATTTTTGTTATTTATGATATATTTTATATTAACATGACGAGGTGATAGATTTGAGTTCAATGTTTATAACTACGAAGAGCAACAATTTAATCAATCAAGTACTTTTACAAGATGTTATTCTTAATCCAATGGATGATACAGAGTTACTTTTTAGAATGAGAAATGGAGAATTTTTAGTAGAAAAGTATAACTCTAGCTCTTTAGCTAAAACCAGGCTAGAACAAATTACTAAAAAATTAACTGAAAATAGCAAAGCTTCTGATATAGATTATGATGACAATGTCGGTTATGGTGTAAATAATGTTCAAGACGCATTAGATGAAGCTTTTAACACGCTAGATAATAAGCCCGAATACAGCGATTTAGATAATTTAGTAAGTTATAATAAACAAAATAAAAATGATACTCAAAAAACAACAGCTAGAAATAATATTCTAGCTAAAAGAGATATTATTGATTTAGGAATTATTGACTTTGCAGATTACAATGACGATTTTGATACATTTATGAATACTTTATTAAATGAGGGAGAATACAAATTCTCCGATAGTGACTTTACTTATTATGTTAAAGTAGTTAATTTGGGAGTAATTATAGGTCAAGAATATTGTAGCTCAGAAGAAAGTTATACAGCACAGTATTTTAGAACTGTATATCTTGATGATGCTGGAAATTTTGATTATGCCACGGTTTTAGATAGCATTATGACTTTTGATTTAGCAAATAATACTTTTGCTCAAAAAAGTCATGTTCACTATAAGACTTTAAATACAGCAAGTAGTATAAGAACATATCTAGACACATTTAATCAATATCGGTGAATTTAGTATAATTAGCACTGCTGATAAAGAAAAATATTGGGTGTTTATAGATTATTACAATGTTACTGTAAATGGAAAGTCTGAATATAGAAGAATGCAAAGATATTACTCACTCAGTGAGCCTTGGAAAATTTATAGCAGATTTCGGACTATATGATAATTTGACACATAAACTTTCTTTTAATGAATGGTATGTTAATGAAGGGGTGATTGAATAGTGGGACTTAAAAAAGATAATTATAAAATTGAAAAATTAAATATAGATATTTTTCCTGCCTATGCAATGGTAGGTAAGATAGAAATAGAAAATAATGCTGCTATAGCGGAAATAAAAATACATAAAACTAGAGAAGACTTAGAAAAATATGAAGCATTAGAAACAATTAATATAACTTGTAATATAGATAGAACATTGTCTGTGTATGAACAAATTTATTTAAAAATAAAAACAGATATTTTTCAAGACTGGGAAGACGACATAATATTATAAACTAATATATTATATTAGGAAGCTGTACCAGCACTTCTACATTCATAACTATGAAAAGGAGGAAACATCAATGTCTAGCAGAGGCGGCAATGGTACAAAGTACGTCAAGACTATCATGTATCAGCTTTATGGAAAGAAATGTATGTTATGCGGATGGAGACCTAAAGGCCACACTAAAAAGAAGGCTAAAAGGTTTCTTACCTATCATCACATTCATGAGTATTCAAAAGGAGGAGAAACTTCTATTGAAAATGGAGCTATTCTCTGTAATCGGTGTCATGAATGGTTTAACAAACAAAATGAAGCTGACCAAATCACATTGAATGAAAAATTACAACGTATCAAATCAATTCGCTATCGTCGCTAAGTAAACAAGAGTATACTACTATTGTGGTATACTCTTTATTTTGTATGAAAAGTTGAAGAAATTTACAAAAAACTATTTACAAAGTAAAAATAATAGTATATAATGAATACATAAAATAAATAATAACTATATGAAAGGAGTTGAAAAATATGGAAAATCACTTCAAATTAGTAGATTTTACAAAACAATTACTATTTAATAGTACTACTAAAAATCAAGAAGACATAGCAAGAAAAATGCTAGAAGCTTTAGATAACTTTGAAAAAACAGCTTACATAAACTAAAATAGATAGACTCTAAAATGAGTCTATCAAAAATCAAAGGAGAATAGTTAAATATGAAAGATGGAATATTAAAAAAATTAGATAATTCTACAAAAGCATTTTTAAAGCAAGTAGAATTATATGGAGAAAGATTAGCAAGGTATGATAGAAATGATAGTGAATTAGATGAAACTGATATAATATTTGTATATGAATATGAAGGTAGAATTTATCATATTCATAAAAGAAGAGGACATATAAAAGACTATGCTACACCAATATTACAGGAAGGAGATGTTTATTAATATGATTTTAAAAATAACTTTTAATGATAATGATTATCAACATGTACTAGAAAATATTGGAGAAAATATGTTTAGCTTATATTCTTATTATAGAATGACTAGACTAGCAAATAAGAGTGATGAAGTATCAATAAAAGAATACGTAGAAAACTCTAAGTTGTTTGATAAATATTTAGAAATGATACAAGATGAAGAGCCATTCACTAAACAACAAAAATTACAATTTATAGATTTAATTAGAAAGAATATTGAAGCTTATATAGAAGATAAGTATAAATCAGCTGGAGATTATTTGATTAAAGAGCTAAAAGTATCTATAGTACAAAAGGTTGGAGATGAATGGCATAACGGAGAAGTACTATATTATTTTCCACTAAATGATGCATATATAATAATGTAGAAGGAGTGATTAGAATATGAATAATGAATTTAATTTTCCAGAAGATGGAAAAAGTGTAGAAGAAATAGTAAAAGCTTTCTTTGCAGGAAAGATAAATAAAGATATTGAAATGAGTAGTTTTATTAATAATGAAGGAGAAGCTGTAGGAGTAGTACTAAATCAAAAAGATGATGAAGAGAAAAGCATATCATTTAGAACATTACAAGGCAATGATTGGATTAGAGTAAATACTTACTATGAAGATGGAGTTTGTGAAGAAACTTACGAGAGGAGAAAATAGTGTTATGAATAAATATGAAATTTATGCTCATGATGAGAATTTTTCTTTAACTATAGAAATTTTAGCAGGCTCTATTACTAGGGCATCTGAGATAGCAAAAGATGCTTTTATAGCAAGATACCCAAATTCTAAAAGAGAAGATGTAGTTACTTCATTAACTAACAATTCAATAAATTCAAAACACGTTTATGAAATACTAGATTTAATAAAAGAAGGAGGAAATATTAATGAAGAAAGCTAATAATGATATTGTACAAAAATTATTAGAAATGTGTAAGTATATAAAATGGAAAAATATTAGCTCTGAAAAAGAATACTATAATCAAAAGAAAGGAGAATAGCATAATATGAATAATAGATATGAAACTGTTTACAACAAATTGATGAAAGCAAAAAAGGATTTAGAAAATCACATTGAAATGCTTTCTGATGAGCAAGGTTACTGGCGGTAGTTCAAAATACCAGTATCAATTAGAAATAATAAATAAAATACTAGAGGAGGATGATGCATAATGCACAACTTAAATAATTCTTATGATGTAGATGTAGATGAATATAGAGAAGTAATAAATGGAGATAAAACTTATAGCACCATAGCTAACTCAATATCTGAATTTTCTTCAGCAATTATAGGATGGACAGACCGAGCAGGAACTCATTTAGATATATTATTCTGTTATATGCCAGGCTATATATCTCCAGCACAACTTCAAAGAGGAATTAAACATAATGACTTATTTGTTTCAATAATGGGAACTGGAGCTTTTGGCTTTAAACTATCATCTAAAGATTTAGCACCAGGCTATATAGCTGAAAAGCTAGGAATACAAAACTTTGGAGAAGACTTAATAAATGCATTTGCAGAATTAATAAATAACGTAAAATCAAGACTATACGATTTAGAGTCAGCAGCAACTGACGATGACGAAGATATTTGGTAATTAGGAGGCTTAAAATGAGTGATAAAAATTATGTAAAATTATTAGAAGAGTCATTAAGAGCTCTTCCAAAAGGAATAGTTATGGGTATAATGAAAGATTATATATGTGAAAATAATTTGCATTCTGAGTACATCTCATTAATTTCAGAACTATCTGCTGATTATATTAATAGGTCTAATAAATTTATAGAAGATTTTAAGAGAGACGTAAATGCATTATATCTCCCAGAACAATTTAACCATAATATATTTAAGCGCATAGATATAGACGAAAAAAACTGGTTCTGGTATGCAAGATTATTAAAACATACAGAAGACGAAGTATACCCAAAATCTAATTTCTTTGTGCCAAGTTACTTAACAGAAAGATTATACAATATAGTAAAAGATTTAGACATAAACTCAGAAAGTTGTGTTTACAATGAATTGAAAGAATTAAAAAATTTAGTAATAGATTTACATAATAAATATACAGAAGGAGTTGATAATGATGACAGAGGAAGAAAAGAATAGAATATTAGATTGTATCTTTAATATAGAAGATAGATTACAGTCCATAAAGTATGAAATATCTAGCAACGCTAATCCATTCAAAGGTTATTTAGAAGAAAAGATAATTCCAGCTATGAATGATGTTATACTAGTAGCTAAAACTATACAAAATATGAAGTAGGTGATATTAAGTGTTAAGTAGAAAGCTAAGAAAACAATTGAAGCAACCAGATATGTTCTTTCATCCAGAATGCTCACACAATATAATAAACTATGCAGGAAAAGCTTGTGAATATGATGCTTGGAGTTTTTCAGACAGCATTAATAAAGTAAAACCAGAAGATTATAGAAAAGACTCAAATAATTTATGCTCAATATATATTTGTACTATGTGCGGAGAAGTTATTTGGAGCTCAGAGAAACTGAAAGATATTGAATACTACAGAGTAAGAGAAGTAAAGCATAAGCGCAGTAAAAATAAGTAACATATCTATTACCAGAATGACTCTAGAGACATTTTCATATTAAATTAATGTAGTTATATTTCTCACTTTTGATTATATAACTACTATTTTTATGATTTACAACAAATTAGCATATTATTTAATAATAGAAGAGGAGATGATAAAAAATGCTACATATACAAAATTCAAATGAACGAGAAGTAGTAAAGATTACTATGAAAGATTTATTTAAAGTAAAAGATAAATATGACAGAATAAGACCTACTAAAACTACTATAGATAGAAGAAGCTCAGCAGAATATACAATATACTTATCTTTTGAAAAGCATAATGTTAGTGATATAGAAGACTTAAAAGCTAAAATAGTAACTAAGTACCCAGAATTAGTTAAACATTCACAAGATGAGTTAAAACATTTGAAAGACGCAGAGCTTACTCAATTAAATATTTCATCTATTATTGGAGGAAGAGTAGTAGATTATAAGTTTAAAGTTGGTTATATGGATTTTGTAATTACAGCAAGAGTAATGATAGCTGCATAATATAAATACAGGTTAAAATAGGAGGTTATATAAAATGGCTAGAAGAGATACACTAATAGAAAAATGTAAAATGCTAGGTCTTACTCCAGAGACTAGTAGAAATAGAGTAAATAAAGAAACTGGAGAAAAATATCAAGAAAGTACTATAGATGATTGCATTAAAGCTTTACAAGATTATTATATAAATGTATATGAAACTAATGGAACGTTAAACCCGTTTGTAAGATTAATTTTAAAACATCCACCAATGTTAGCAGCTCAAATGAAAACCGTAAAAGAAGAGAATAGACCAGAATTATGGAAACCAAACAACCAGTGGATAGCTACAGAGAAGATAGATGGTAATAGAATAAGATATTGTTATGATGAAAACTATGGAGTAGAATATTTTAGCAGAAACTTGTCTGATGGATTAGAAGGAGATTATTTACCTATTGCATATTCAGAAACTATCACTATTCCTCATCCACAAAAAGAAATATTATCAGCTGCAGGAATACATAGTTTTATTATAGATGGGGAATTAGTTCCATTCTATGATGATATTAGACAGTTTAAAAACGTTAGAAGAATGAACGGACAAACTATAGAAGTAATGGAATACCCAGTAGCTGATACTCAATTAAATCTTACTACTAGTATACTAGGAGCTCTACTAGACTTAGCACATAGGATGCAAGAAACTAATCCACTTAAGATAATGGCATTTGACGTAATTATGATAAATGGAGAAGACTTATCTAATAAACCGCTTAGAGTAAGACTAGTAAATCTAATGAATTTATTAAGCATATTAAGAAATACAGCAGTATCTAATAGAGTGCAGCTAGTAAAACAAGAACTAGTAAATAAAGAACAATTTTATCAAAACATAATAAATGCTGGAGGAGAAGGCTGTGTACTAAAAGATTTGAATAGCCCGTATACTGGCAAAAGAGATGGAAACTGGGTGAAGGCTAAAAGAACTGTATCTGGTAGTATATTAGAGAAAGAGTCGGGAGATACTATAGATGCATTTGTAATTGGCTTTAAAGAGGGTAACAAAGGAACTAACTTAGAAGGATTAGTAGCTGCATTAGACTTTGGAACTTATTTATTAGACGATGAAGATAACTATATTACTGACGATTTAGGAATGCCAATAATACATCATATAGCTACTATAGCTGGATTTACATTAGAAGAAAGAGAGAGCATGACGGTTAAAGACTCAGAAGGCAATGTAACTTTAAATCGTTCTTATTATAATAGAGTAGCTGAGATAGATGGACAAGATATTTCTTCTAAGAACTATAGATTAGCACATGCAGTAATTAAAAGATGGAGACTAGATAGAAGCAGTGATACTTGTATGATGAAAGAAAGCTTTATTAAGAATTTGGTACTATAGGAGGACTCTATGGAGAATGAATATGAAAGAAAGCGGAGAAACAGAGTGTAGATATATGATTTGGAATGATTTAAAAAAGGAATTTCAATTTCCAAGAATTTGTGAAACAACAGAAAAAGGTGCTAATACTTGTCTTTTTAATTGTATAGGGAATGACGCTAGAAAATATAGGTTTCAAATAAAAAGAGTTGAAAAGCAGGAAGCTAAGAGAATAGTAAAAGAACTTAAACAGAAATATAAAGCAGAGCGTATACATACAATGATACCTAATATAGATTTCGACATTATATTAGATTTGGTGAAGAAGAACGATTTAGGAGGAGAATAGATATATTATTTTGTGAGAAAGAGGTAGATAAAAATGGCATATAGTAAAATATTTGGGAGAGGTGCTATAAGATGAAAGTAAGAAATATGCCCAATGGTTCTATTTTATGGGATGGTTATACAATATTAGGAATAAAAGGAAATACTTTAGAAGAAAAGTATGGAGATAAGTACTATGATTGTGACTATATTCAAGAAGGAGGAAACTCTTTAGATTTTTCATTAGTAAAAAGAGAGGTGAAGTTTAGTGAAAGAAGATAATATAGAAGAATTGAAACAACTGCTAGAAGAATTATATCGAACGCAGCAAGCTAGATTAGATGTAGGAGCAGATGATTTAGATATAAGAGAAGAAATAGCAGAAGTAGAAGAAGAAATTAAAGAGTTACAAGATGAAATAAATATTGATAGAGAAGATAGTATCAAGAATGAACAAAGTTCTATAGAAGAAGATATAAATAGATGCAATAAATTAACAGCAAGCTGGATAGGGTTAAGTAATCAATTAGCATTAAAACGTGTCTTATCAGATTATAAAAGAGTAATAAAAGAGAATGAAGAATTAACAATAAGTAATAAAGAAATAGACAAAGAATGTGGTAGATTAGAGAAAAAAGAAATTGAATTAATTAATGAAAATGAACATTATAAAGATTTAATATATGCATTAAAAACTTATTATGACATTACAGAAGAAGATTTAGAAAAATGTATGAAAAACGATAGATGAGAGGTGAGTAATAATATGACAGAGGAAGAAAAGAAAGCTAATGAATTAATTTACAATGATATTGTATTAAATTTAATAAACAAACTACAGAAAGAGAATGAAGAGTTAAAGACAGATAATTATGAATTAAACAATAGAATAACTGATTTGTCAAAAAATATTCCAGTTCAAAAAATAAAAGATAAGATAGAAGAATTAGATAAAAAAGTTAAAGATTATCAATGCGTAGAAAATAGAATTAATCTTTATCAAAGAAAAGTTTTACAAGAACTATTAGAAGAGGAGAAATAGTATGAGTGAAATTGCAGAAGCTATAATAAAAGATTATAGAAAAAACATTGAAGTTAAAGATGTTAAGCTTTATAGAGCTAGATGCTGGGACACTTTAGTAGTAAAAATAATAGACAATAATAAAAAATATTTTAGAAATAAAACATTAGATTTAGAGTATTTCTATAGCACTAGCAGAAAATTAGAAAATGATGTAGAAGCTTTAATAAAAGACTATATAGAATGTAGAATGGGTAGAAAGATAAGAGAACTAGAAGCTTATGATGCTATTCAAAAGTATAAAAAAGAGAATGAAGTACGATAATGAAAGAACTTTATACTAATATAACTTTAAAAGAAATGCTAGATGAATTAGTATCTGCTATTTTATATAATCAACCTAAAACTTTAACGTTTTATTATAGAAGAGAGACAGAAGATAACAAATATGAATATGTAGAAATTAATGAAATAGACTTATTAGATAGCAGATTTAGAACTATAGATGGAGATTTTAGTGAATTTGAATGGGAATTAGAACATAGTAATATATACAAAAAGTCTATTATATAGAAAAGGAGTTTAAGATAATGGAAGATTTTATTGATGAAAGATTAAAAGCTTTAATGGAAAGTTGTGTAGAAGAGCAAGTAGATAATATGATTAAAGAACGAGTAGAAGCATTTAATGATGAATTAAATGCTAGAAAAGATGACTTTATTTCATCTATTATGAAAGGCATAAGAGTATATCGTGAAGAAGATGAAAAAACATTTACTATGAATTATAGAATAATATTTGAAAATATAGAAACAATAAAGCATATTAATTATTAATAAGTTTATTATTTTAATATAGGAGGTGTAAGAAGATATGTATGCATTATATGAAGATTTAAAATGTGTAATGATACAAGAGTCGAGGTGCGGAAACATATCTAAAGATAAAGTATTACTAGGAAAGAAATATAGCAACGAAGTTTGTAGCTATATAAATTCTAATATAGAAGATGAAATTTATTTAGCTATATATGATATCACACTAGCTATACTTAGAGTATCTGGTGATTTAGATACTCAAACTGAATACCCTATATGTGCTAGCTATCAGAGCATTCAAATAAGACCTAAGTCTTTATATCATAATTCTACAGGCTATTACATAAAAGAAAATGGGAAACAAGTTTACATAACCAATGAAGACGAATTAGCTCATATAGAATATTCTATTAAGAAATACATTAAATATTTAGAAGAGGGAAGATATTACTCTATACCAGAAAACTTGAAGAGAAAAGATAGCTGTACAGATATGGCTGCTCTATGCATAATCACAGACTATGTAACTAAACACGGAGAAGATGCTGCCTTAAACGTATTTCGGAAAGCCAGTTATGATATCGTATCAGTTAGAAACGGGAGGAAGATACAATGGAAGAATTAGATAAAATAATAGAAAATTTATTGAGTAGTAACAAAATAAAAGGTAATCATTGTAAACTGCAAGAAGAGTTAGCTATAAAAACTTGCTTAATAGAAGCAGACGATGACTTTACCTGTAGAGATTGCATTAAATATATACTTACTCATACAAATGCAAGGGAGGAAAATAAATGAGCTTAATAGAAGACATTAGATTTTCTAATAGTATGAATAATCTTCAAGAATTGCTAAATGGCTATTTTATAGATTTAGAAAGAGCCATTGATAGATATATATTTAGGGTAGCAAAAGACTCTGTAGACCATTCTGGTGACACTGAACTACAAGTAGAAGCGCAAAATCGACAAAAACAAATGCTAGAAAATATAATTCAATTAATTAATAAAATACAACTTATTTTCGAAGAATTAGATTATACTAATGATACTTCTGTATCAGCAGACGTAGATGAAGATAGTTTTATAGACCAGTTAAAACAGTATAAAGTACAAATGTATAAATTAATAAATGATTTTAATAGAGATTATTTTACAGCTTTTGCAACACAGACGTACTATCTAGCAGCTTTAGCTGAATTTCATTATAATGCTAAGTTCGGCAGTTTATCTGAAGAAGTAGAAATGACAAGTGAAGACCAGGAAATTACAGAAGAAGCTAATGATTATCTAGACTCTTTACCAGAGCAAGACACCAGTGATTTGCATTAAATAATATATGGTGATAATAAATGAGTAAATTATCTGAACGAGATGAAGTAATAAATTTTATGAAAGAAATAGATGGCAGAACTCCTATATTACTTATAGGAAAAGCTGCCTATATTTTTAAGAGAATATATAGAGGCAGAATATACCAGATGAATAATTTAGATGATATAGAAGTTATAAATAGTATGAACATCGCTAAATTGAATAAAGCTGTAGTTTTATTCGACGTATCTTTTATGACTAATACTGAAAATATGTTGAAACTAGTAGAAGAAACTAGTTGTAGATTAATATTATTAGCATCTAGAGATAACTTACCAGAAACTATTCTTAGCAGGTGTAAAAACATTTTAAAGATACCTTTTGCTGAGTCTAAAGAATTAAATTTAATTAAGAAAAAAGATGCTTATAGTATGTTAGCAAATTCTGAAGATACCTTAGATGAAAAAACTCTTTTCATAGCAGAGAATAAACCTTCATTAATGCTAGATTTAGAAGACACTAAAGAACTAAGATATAAAGATAGAATACGAAGCATATTATCTAACGTAGAGGAGTAATTAGTTATGAACTCATTAAAGTTTGAGCAAGTAGATGTAAATTTAGTAAATCATAGTGTAAAGCCCAATGGAGCAGAATTGCTGCCATTCTTTTTTCCAGATTTTAAAGTAATAAGCGATAATTGCTTAATAGTAGATTGTCCAATAATATACACTGGTCCAGTAAAGTACTTGAATAGATTAAAGTCGTTTGAACAGCCAATTATATCAGTGACTACTCTGGGAGAGTTTGATTTAACTGATGCTAGAACTTTAGTAAATATGACTTATACTAAGTGGCATCAAGATGTCCCAGACAGACTAGCTAAATATGTAGATAAATTAGACTATAATGAAATATTAGAAGCGGTAAAAATTCACTGGGTTACAGGAAAATGGCCAATCAAAAAATATAATAAATCTGGAGCTTTTGTACATTTATTAGAAGCTTTTTCAGTAGATACATACACAGCTTTAACTACATATCTAGAATTATTACAAAGTAAATATACTTCTCGGAGCTTACTTTGAAAAATCGATGTTTAGTTTTTTAGATAAAATGGCTAGTCGGAGCTACTAACAATAGTTCTTGGTACAATAAAATACTAAAGAAATTTCGTAGAGATAAGAACAGACTACTAAAACAAGCCATAGATAAATATCTAATAAATAATATCGACAATAAAGAACTAAAAGTATATAATTTAATACAAGATTTAGCTAGACAGGACCCTAATTGGAAAAATGATTAACGAGAATGACCCTAGAGACATTTTCATAATAAGTTAATATAATTTTATATTTACAAAAATAATTACTTCTAAGATTAAATATAAAATATGATAAAATTTACAAAAAACTATTTACAAACTAAAAATAATAGTTTATAATAGCATTATATTAAATATTAAGGAGGTAATTATAATATGAAAAAAGGAGTTTTTGAAATTGATTTTATGCATGATGATTTAGCTGAGGATTGTACAAAGGAGGACGTAGCTAACTTAGTAAGAAAAATGTACGATGACTACTATAATGAAGAAGTTGGAACAAAGCATGATGATATTGAAATAGAGGTAGTCGATATGGAAGGTCCTGCTGGAGGAAATCCGGTCGTTCATCTAACTGGTAATATAGATGAAATAGCTTATTTCTTAATGGATGCTTATGATGACAGTATGGAAAGTGTAGATGAAGTTATAGACACATATTTAGATGAAGAATTATAATTTAATACTCTAAAAGGAGCAATAAAAATGCTCCTTTTTTATTGCTTGTTATTTATAATAATAGGTAATAATGTAAAGGAGTGTTTTTATGGAAAATTCTGAAGTAATTTTTAGAGTAGCTAAAGATACTGATACTAAGAAATTAGCATCAGCCATATATTCAAATCTTCGTAATACTGATAGCATTACTTTAAGTTGTTTGGGAGTACCAGCAGTAAATCAAGCAGTGAAAGCTGTAATAACAGCAAGAAGTTCTAGTATTAGCAATGGATTTGATATTAGTAGCTATCCACACTTTTCTGAGGTCAATATCTCAGGAGAAGAAAAGACTAGTATTAGCATAGTACTTAAAAAGGAAACTGTATAGTATAAAATTTGAAAGGAGAAATTTTGCATGAATAGATGGTTAGAAACAGATACACAAAAAACAGCAAGAAGTATAATTAATGTTTTAAATGAAAGTGCGGCTGGAATGGTTAAAAAAGAAATCAATAAAGATAAACCAGAAGAAGCACCTAAAGAAGAAAAAGTAGCTTTAGAAAAAAGAGTTACTAAAGCAGTTATAAAAGGTAAAAAGCCAGAAAGCAAAAATGCTAAAATGCCTGAAAAAACTGCTAAGAAAGTAGTAAAAGAAGAACTAGAGCCAGAAACTGAAAAGTCTATAGAAGACCAAATAGCTGACCTACAAGACTACTTAGATAATACACCAGAAATAGCAGAAGATGAGAAAGAAGCTATACAAGCTGAAATAGATGACTTAATTAGTCAATTAGGAGAAAAAGATTTAGAATTAAATGAGTCTATAGATGTAGACAAATATGTAAACAAAGACAAAGAGTTTAAATATAAATTATTAAGTAGATTACAGTCTGATTGTGATTATTTCTTAGGAGCTGGAAACAGAGCTGAAAAACATTTGTGGGCTAATAACGTAGAAGACCAAATAGCTTTAATGAAAGCTTTATATAATTCATTTTCTGAAGAAGATAGACCAGAGTGGATTACTCTAGATAAAATCGAAGAGTATGAAAAAGAAATGAAAGACAATACTTTAGAAGAAGCAATCGATACATCAGAAGAATTTTTCGGTTATTCATTAGAAGATGATATCGATGAATATGAAGGACCAGTACCTTTTGATAGATTTTTACAGAGAGCTATCGACTTTGGAGTAGAAGATGAAGTATTTGAAAAATATGGAAACAGAAGTAGAACAAACGTTAACAAATTAGTAAAAGAATACTATAAAGACTATGAAGCTAAAATGAACCAAGCTATGAAAGATAATTCTTTAGAAGAAGCCAGCTTTAATGATAAAGTATCTGCTATTAAAAAATCTTTAAAGAAAAGAGATAAGAGATTATCTGACAAAACTGCAGAACAATCAGCTAAAAATATAGCAGGAGCTATGGCTAAAAAAGAGTCTATGAAAGAAGAATACTCAGAAAAATTTGGTGGAGACCCAAAAGATTTTATCAGCGATTTAATAAGTGTGAAATATCAGCTAAGTAAATTAAACTTAGACAGTTTTGGAAGTCATTTAGCTAGACAAATGGTAGAAGATTTTATAGACACTTGTGATAGACAAATTGAAAAAGCAAAAAGATTAGCTAGTGGAGATGAATTTTACACAGAAGCTAATTATCTTAGTCCTACTAGAAAAGAAGAACCTCTAGATTTAGTAGCTTATGAACCAGAAATTACATCTATTGATGAAGTGAAAGATAAATACGTAAAAATAAGAGGAGATTTTCATAAAGTAGTAGACGTAAAACCAGAAGGTGATAAGTTTGTAATTTCATTTGCTGCTGGTACAGGAACAGCTATTGGAGGAGAATTTGAACCAGCTACTTTAGATGAAATAAAAAGACTTCAATTATATACTGAAAATAAATAACAATAAAGAAAAGAAAATATAAGGAGGATTTAAAAATGAGTAAACTAATTGACAATGAAGCATCAAGAAAAGTTTCTTTTGGAATATTAGAAGCTTTGAAAGAAGCAGAAAATGTAGAAGTAAAAAAGACAGTAATGTATGAAGGAGCTTGTGCAAGCTGTAAATCTTGTGAAGAGCCAGAGGGTTCTAATGACCCTGTTCCAGGAGAAAAGAAAGAACCTTTAACAGAAGACGAAGAAGATAGAGAAAACTTAGATGATGCTACTGCTCTAGCAGATGCTGAAACTAAAACAGAAGAACAAGAAGAAATAGTGTCTGATGACGACGCAGCAGTAATAGAAGCTGAAGAAAAAATGGTAGAAGGACTAGAAGTACTAGAAAGTGCTAATGGAGCATTCTTACTAAAAGAGTCAGCTGGCTACATAGTAGGTAAAAATTATAATGAAAAAACTGGAATAATAGAAGAAGCAGAATGCTATAAAACAGAAAAAGTAGCAAGAAGAGTATTTGATAAAATAAGCAAATAGTAGTTTACATAGCATATTATCTTTAGGAGGTAATATGCTATGAACTTAAACTCATTCAAAGATGCATTAGAAGAAAGATTACAAGAAATAGATAAATATGCTAGTAATCCACCAGATATAAAGCCGCTATCTCATAATGATTTATTAGATTATGATAAGATAATGCAAGAATACAGTAGAGTGGTTACTTTAAGCCAAGAACTTAATAGAATAATATTTGCTTCTGAGTATTTACAATCAAAGACAGAAGAAGCAATATCAATGCTTAGTAGCAATTTAGAAATAGAATTAAAACAAAAAACTGTTCTTAAAAGAGGATTAGATTTACTAAAATGTAGAACTTACCCTCTATATGGAGAACAGAAAAACTATACTAATATGATAATGTTTTATCAAGGAAGAAGAAAAGATGTTAGATAGAGAGGAGAGATATTAAATGGCTAAAACTTTAAAATTAGTAGAAGCTAATATTTTTGGAATAGACTCAGCTGAAGAAAGAAAAGCAAAAGAAGACTCAATAGAAAAAGGTCTCTATTCAGAAGCTGAAGAACCAATAGATATTGAAAACTCAGAAGATACAGTAGATGAAGTAGTAGATGATATACAAGATGAAACTCCTACTGAAGATGAAGAAGAAATTTCTGCTTTAGATACTCAACTAAATGAGCTTAGAGAAATATTACCAGACTTAGATTTAAGACTATATCAAGTTACTGATAAAGAAGATACTAATAAAGTATTTTATTTTATTGGAAAAGTAGCAGAAGACTCAGACGATGTTTTAATGCTAGTAGATACTAATCCAGAAGCTGAAGAAATTTCAGAAATTCCAGTAGAAGAAGGCTCTTTGAAAGAAGCTGCTTTTGAAGCTATAGAAGATAAAGAGGAAGATGAAGAACCAGAAAACTTTGACTTTCAAGTAATTCCAAATTCTTACGATGAATTAGCTAAATTAAATCCAAGATATGGAGAAGACTTAACTCCAGACCATGAGAAAATAATGGAGTACCTAATGAATTGTTTAGTAAAGAAAAATCCAGAGAGAGCAGAAGAATTACAAGCTGAGAAAGCTCCAGAAGATTTAGAAGAGCCAGAAACTTCTGAAGAAATATAATGAAAGGAGAATATAGAATGCCAAAAACATTTAGATTGATAATAAAAGAAAGTATTCAATCAGCTTCAGATACTATGGCTAAAATCAAAGAAAAGATAAAAGAAGCTGATGGTCAAGATACAGACATAAAATTAGAAGATATTTATATAGTAAAAAATGATAATAAATATGACATTATGTGGGTAAGTGGTTCTGATGGAGACACTTCTAGAATAGCTAGTATGAATTTAGACGAACTACCAGAAGCTGATTTAAAAGAACTAGGAATACTAAGAGAAAAAGAAACAGAGTCAGTAGTAAGAAGAGTAGATGCTGAAAAAATAACTGATGAAGGACCAGATGTTATAAACGAAGAAACTTATGTTACTTTAAATGATGGAAGAGATAATGAAGATGTAGATTATATAATTCAAGACGTTACAGAGCTAGAAGATGTAACAGATGAAGATGTAGAAGCTCCATCAATAGATGGTTTATTATCTTTAGTAAATGAAAGCTTATCTAATAAATATGGTAATGCTTGGGGTTATATGAAAGCTCATTCTATAGCTAAAAAAGAGTCATTACAATACGCTATAATAGATATAGTAACTCCATCTATACTAAAAGAGAACAAGGCTGCTAAAATGAAAGATACCGCAGTATCTAAAACTATAATATTAGAGAGTATACCAAATTCTAAATTAGTTAACTTTAAAGTAAATACATTAGCTGGTACTACAAGATTTAGTCAAAAAACTAACGACCCAGCAAAAGTATTTTCAAGATGGTTAGAGTCAGAGTATTTATATGATGAAATGGTAAAAGATTTCCAAAAGAAAATAGAAGCTCGACAAGCAGAATTAAAAGACTCTACAGAAGCTTATCTTAAAGAAAACCCTGAGCTAGCTAACAGAATAAACGTTTTAAAAGCTCAAGCTAAATTATTAAAAGATGCTAAAATGTTTGAAGAAGGAAAAGATGAGCTAGTAACATTAATGTACGGAATAGCTGCAGAATTTCCAGCTAATACTAATACACAAACAAGTGATAAGACTATAAATAAAGCAACTGAAATACAAACTCAAGACTTCGATACTATAGATGCTATAGTAGAATTATTATTTGGAAAAGAGTATGTAAAAGAACCTAGCAAAGAAGAAAAAGAGATAGCTAAAGAGAACAAGAAAGCAATAAAAGAAAGCTATGAAAGCTTTAAAATAGGAGAAATAGAAGGAACATTTAATCCAGAGACTATGGAAGCAATGTACTCTATACCTGCTGATAACGTAAAAGATAAAAGAATAAACTTATCTAAAGTACCTTCAGTAGAAACTCCTTATAATACAGAAACCATAATAAAAGACTACGTAGAAAAGAATTTTGGTTTAATAAATGCTGAAGAAGAACCTACTACAGATGCTACTCCAGAAGTAGAAATACAAAATGATGAAGAAGTAGTAGAAGAAGCTGCTGATGATACTTTACCAGCAGAACCAAATGAAAGCGGAGAACCTACTCCAGCTGAAAACAAGCCAGAAGAGGAACCAGTAGAAAATCAATCAGAAACAGGAGAAGCTTCTTTCTTTAAAGTAAGACAATCAGAACCAGTAAACATAGAAACTCTACAGTCTAAACTAGCTAGTGGAGTAGATACTCAAGCTAGTTCTTATATAGTAGTGGAAGAAAGAACTATTCCAAAGGAAGAAATGGAAGCTTACTTATCAGATTTATCTAAGCCTCAATCTTTCTTACAAAATATAGGAACTATAGATAGAAAGAACTACCCATTCAATGTAGTAAAGTTAAAAGCTGACGGAGTTCCTTATACTATATTAGTAGACCCTGTAGGATATGATTATGGCCGTTATATAGCTATAGCTCAATAGTTTAGTCAATCATTTATAATTAGCCTCCAAATTAATTATAAATTGAATATTAGAAGTAGTATATTAAATTATATTACTTCTATTTTTATGAGCTTCTAGAGTCATTCTCGTAACATCTAGTAACTTATTATTTTTACTTTATAAATATATACTATATTAAGAGGAGGTAGAAAATATGAATGAAGCAATAATTAATCAAGTGTTAATTCCAGTCTTAGCTACTATTCTTACTGGAGTATTCTCATACATAGGAATGAGAATTAAATCTATATATGAAGAAAAAGTAGACACAGAAATTAAAAAGCAAATAGTAAATGCTACTGTTCAATATGTAGAACAAGTTTACTCTCAGCTAAAAGGAGAAGAAAAGCTAAAGAAAGCCATTGAAACAGCATCAGCTTGGTTGAATGACAAAGGAATTTATGTTAGTGAAGCAGAACTTACTGTTTTATTAGAAGCTGCAGTAAATGGATTTACTACAGAGTTTGAAATGAACAAAGAATTTAAAGACAACAAAAGTTGTAAAACTTTAAAGGAAGGAGAATAATTTATGAAAAAATCGCTAAAATTTATATTATCATTAATTTTAGTCTTTCTATTAGCTATAGTAATTACTGGATGTAGTAACAAAAAAGTAGTAGAAAATAATACTGTTGAAAATGAAACCGTAGTATCTACACCAGAAACTATAGATGAAAATAACATCGATGAAGAAGGACTAGAAGTAGAAGGATTTATTGAAAAAAATCCTAATATGATATCTGGAGCTACTATAGATGAAGGAGATAAGTTTGTAGTAGGAGCTAAGCAAGAAAGTCCAGTTTATTATTCACAAATAGACAGCAGATGGAAAAATCATCCATACTCAGCTATAGGTAAAGCTAGCCAAACTATAGGCTCTTCTGGGTGTGGACCTACATCTTCAGCTATGGTAGTATCTACCATAAAAGGTACTATAAGACCAGATGAAATGGGAGACTTGTATTTAAAATATGGCTATCGTTCACCTTATGATGGAACATATTTTTCAGCGTTTCAATGGACAGCTAATTATTTTGAAATAGGCTTTAAAAGAGTATACAACGTAAATTCTGCTATAGACGCAGTAAGAGAAGGTTATTATGTAATAGCTAGTTGCGGAAAAGGATTATTTACTACTGGGGGTCATTTCGTAGTTTTATATGGAATAGACGGAGATACTTTAAAAATATATGACCCTTATTTATATAGCGGAAAGTTTAATATACTAGGTAGAAGTGGAAAAGTAACACTATCTGGTAATACAGTATTTTGTTCAACTTATAACTTTAAAACTTACGCTAATTCAGGAGCATGGTTTTGCTTTAAATCTGAAGGACGACAAGTAGACCCTACTCCAACTCCAGAACCAACACCTACTCCATCTACTGATATTAAAAATGGTGTAGTAAATGTTAGAACTAGTTTAAACGTTAGAAGAGGGCCTGGTACTGGTTATGCATATGTTAGAAGTTTATACAATGGAGCTAGAGTAACTATATATGAAACACAAAATGGATGGTATAGAATAGGAAATAGAGAATGGGTAATAGATGATTACGTAAGAGTTGGAAGTGTTAGTCCTTCTGTCACTAGTACTGTAGGACAAACTAGAAAACTAAAAGCAACTACTACTTTATACTCTAAGTCTAATCTATCTGGAACTAGATATACTTACTTAGCTAATACAAGTGTTAAAATATTACAAAATGTAAATGCAAATGTAGACTATATCTATATACCAGCTACTGGTAGATACGCATATGTAGAAGTAGTAGCATATACAACTTCTAGCGGAAGCTCTACTCCTGCTAAAACTAGCACAGTTGGTAGATATATGAAATTTAGAACTACTTACACTTACATCTATTCTAATTCTAACTTAAGCGGCTATAGATATACTTACTTAGCTAATACGCAAGTTAAAGTTTTAAAAAATGTTTCTACTAATGTAGATTATATTTACGTACCAGCTACTGGTAGATATGGCTATGTTTCTACTTCAGTATATAAATAAGACTCTATATTGAAGTAACATATTATATATGTGGAATTTAATTATACCACGTCTATCCTTTTTTATGGCTAGTAGCAGTAGAAATGCTGCTACTAACATTTTTGATTAAACTATTTACAAAGTGTAAATAATAGTATATAATACTAATAGGAGGATTTGAAATGAAAGCATTTATGAAAGATGATAATACTCTAATAATAAACACTATGATAGAACCAAATGAAAAAGAGCAGTTTATAAAATTCGTAGAAAAGGCTGTAAATAGGCCAGTACGAGTTTTAGAAACTTATGATACAGATGGCAATGTCTCTGGTGTAATGATAAAATTAACATAGGAAGGAGTACTAAAATGAAAGCAGACTTTGAAAGTATGCAAGAACAAAGAACTTATATTAGAAACCTAGTAGATAGAAAACTAAAGTTTACTCCAAAGTGCAGCATTTGCGGTAGTGAAGATGTAACTATTATACACAACTTCAAGCACCCATATGATATAGGCTTTATTTGTAAATCTTGCAGAGCTGGAAAAACTAAAGAAGAACTACAGAAAATTCCAAAAATAAATTTACTAGAAAATATAGAAGTGAATAGTAGATACTCACACTCCAAAAATTTGGTATTGACTGAAGAAATAAAAGATTTAGTAGATGAGTCTCTAAAAACAAACTTATCTTTGACTGAATTTTTAAAAGAGAAAAAATTTTCATACAAAAAATTCAACTGCGCTTTAGAACTTTATGAAAAAGAAAGAAAAAATATCACTCAAGACGTAAAAACTCATTTTAAAAGCTTAAGAGCAGAAAAAATTAAAAATTCTATCAAAAATCATAAAAGCTAACTAAAAATGAAACTCTAGAATTAATTCTAGAGTCTTTTTATATTTTATTAATAAAATTATATGTCTATGACAGTAAAATGTACTAGAACTAAATCTAGTTAATTCTAGAAAAACTTATCAAAAATTTAAAAAATTTTCATAGAAACTATTTACAAAGTGAAAATAATGGTATAATATACTATCATAATAAATATTTAGGAGGTGGTACAAATGAAAATGTGTCCAAAATGTAAAAGACCGATAATCGGTTACCCTGCAATTAGTAGAAAAGACAATAAAACTGAAATTTGCAGCAAGTGTGGACAAGAAGAAGCTATAAGAGATTTTATGAAAGCGTATGCGCATAAAAGTAATAAGGAGGATTGATGATGGTTAAGAAAGTAACTAACACAGATTTAATGGATGTAATTGATAAAATCATGGAAACTCAAGCTTATTTAGAATTTTTAGATGAGCAGTTGGGAAGACATTTATCTGTAGAAACTAGAGAAAAATATACTAAGCAAGTAAAGTCAGCTAAAAATAGACTTAGAAAATTAAACAAGAAAGAAATAGAAATTATGAACAAGCTAGGTGATACAAATGTTTAAAGATTTATTTGGAGTTAAGAAATCAAAATTAGATGAAAACAGGAGATATAAAAATCTAATTGATACTACTCTTATTACATTTGTAGAAGACTGTAAAAAAGAATATTTAGAAGTCAAAGATATAGAAGTTATTAAGCATGATTTTGATTATTTCTGCAATAAACTTATAGCTTTAGACAGTAATATTACAAAATTAAAGCTACTTGCTACAGGAAAAGTAATTTTGCACGAGTCAGCTGGTAAGTCAATATCTTTTACTAATCATAATGTAAGAAATTGTGTATTAGAATTAGCTGATGAATTATCTAAAGTAGAAAAAGGTGAACTTTATACAAATGCAGTTACTTCTATATGTGTAATAGGAGCTTGTGTATACGAATACTTAGATAGTGTAGAAGATAAAAATAGGTATAAGCCAGATTTTGAGTCAGAAGAAAAATATTATCAAAACTAAGATATTAGGAGGTACATATTAAGATGAAGTTAGGAAAGCATAGAAAGCGAGTAGATAAAAATTTACTAATAATTTACATATTATTTATACTAACAATAAGTTATTCTATAGGACTTATTATTTTAATAAAAAATTCAATACATAATACAGCTGAAATGCTAGTTTTACAAAACGAGTTAGACACATTGAGAATAATAGATGAAGCTAAAACGAATGAGATAAATAAGAAAGAGTCAGACATAGTAGAATTAAATACTAAGGTTGAAGATTTAACTAAAGAATTAGAAAAGAAAAAAGTTACTAGTAGAAGTAGTTCAGAAAGAACCGCTAATGGAGAATACGTAGCTTTTACTGCTACAGCATACTGTCCTTGCGCACAATGCTGCGGTAAAACGAACGGTATTACAGCTTCTGGAACTAAAGCTACAGCTGGTAGAACAGTAGCGATGAGTAGTTCTTATTCTTTTGGAACTAAGGTAGAAATACAAGGTTTAGGTACTTATGTTGTAGAAGACAGAGGAGGAGCAATTCAAAGCAATAGAATAGATATTTATTTCGATACACACCAAGAAGCTTTAAATTTTGGTAGAAAAACCGTTTATTTGAAAGTAGTAAAATAATAAGGAGGTTATTATGAGTAAAAGTATTATAAAAAGAGACGTGTTCAAAAAGAAATATTTTAAAATACATAGAGAAGATATTGAAGGTAGAAAAACTCCAATTTATCATATAGAAACTATAGATAGTACTATATATCTTGGAAAAATAAAATGGTTTCCAGCTTGGAGGAAATATTGTTTCTTTCCAGAAGAAGATACAATATGGGATGTTAAATGTTTGGAAGAAATTAATAAGGCTATTGAATTAGCTAAGAGAGGAAAGATTTAATTTATGAAAAAATATGAAATAATTATAAAAGATATTAAAACTGGAGAAGAAATTTTTAAAGATACCGCTAATGAGATGTTCATAGATACAGATGAAGTATCTTTAGTAAAAGGAACAAAGAAACAAAAAGATTTAAGAATACAAGCTTGTCACGTATTAACTTCTTTGTTCAATGTATATTTAACTGAGTTTTTAGATAGTAAAGAATTAGAAGAAGTAGAAGAAGATAGCTACGATTATGTAGTAGATGCTGGTACTGATTTTTTCAATCATATTTGTAACGCTGCTAAATATAGTGTAACACACTTTTTAAAAGATAAATTTAAAGACAAAGAATTTGAAGATAAGACTGTTTTTAAAGCAGACATTAGCACTAATGAAGGATTTCTTACTTCAATAGAAAATGAACTAATGCTAATAGCCACTAAATCAGGAATAAGCTTATTAGCTGACCCAGAGAACGAAGATAATTTAGATGAAATATTAAATTTATTAGGCCAAGCAGTATTCTATACAATACAAGGAGTCTTAATACAGTCTAACAATATAGATGGTGATGAAGAACTCTCTGAAATGTTGGGAAAAGAAGACAACAATAGTGAAGACGTATTCAATAACATAATAGAACAAGTAGCTGACCACGCAAAACTTTTATTAAAGCATAAAGTAATAGATGAAAGATTAAAAAGAGACGATGCTTATGTAGATTTACATGAATTATTAAGACAAATGCGAGAGGACTCAGAATAACTCTAGAGACTTTTTCATATTAAGTTAATATAATTTTATATCTAAAAGATTAGTTAAAATGCTAATCTTTTAAATTTTATTTGTAAAAACTATTTACAAACTAAAAATAATAGATTATAATAACATATAATAAATATAGCTAATAAGGAGGTGAATAAAAATGAGCAAGTTAAGTCCTACTGATGAATTTGTACTTAATCACGGAAATCCAAATTCTGCAGATTATAAGAGAACTCAAGCAAGATTAGAATTAAGCAAGTTAGATGAATTAAGAAAATTAAATAGCAACGATGAAGAATATGTACGTCCTTATATTTATGGAATACATCCAGTTTTAGATTTCTTTCATAAAATAGCAGAAGTATTTTGTAATGTAGTTACTTTTGCATTAAATTCTATTATGGCTGTAGTATATTTAGTTGGAATAGGTTTTTCAATCTACTGGCTATTTATGATATTTTTTGGAAAATAAGGGAGGTAAAATTTAATGATTTGTTCACATTGTGAAAAAGAAGTAGAAGAATATGCACAAAAGAGAGATAAAATATGCGGCCAATGCTATAGAAGAATGATGAATAATCTTAGCAGAGGTAAAAAATATGTAATGTATAAAGATTTAACAGAAGAAGAAAAAGCTCAAATAGATGCTAGGGTAAAGAGTTATCATCATAAGAAAGTAGATAATTCAGTAGATAAAATGATAGGTTCTAAAATATCAGAGAATGCTAGAATAGCTGAACAAGAAAAATTAGTAGATAGAGATATAGAAGAAGCTTTTGCTAAAAAGCATTATAAAATGCCAAAAGATTTTTCATCAGTAAAAACAATTTTTGAACAGTTAAATATTTTATTATCAGATTACATAAACATATATGCAGGAGCAGAAGAAATTTTTAATAAGTTAGAAAATGATTATAGACATGCAAAAGAATATTACGCTACAATGTATTGTAAGTCTAATACGTCTACAGCTTATGCCTTATTAGAAAAAAGAGAGCTTTGGGAAGAAAGACACAACATGATATTAGAAAAAAGAAGAAAGATAAAAAATATGATGGTTGAATATAATCTAATAAAAGATTTTTTAGAAGCAGTAAATAAGAATACATCAGTAAAAGGAGCATTTCTTAAAGCATTGAATGGTTTAAGAACTACTGGAGAGGTGGTAAATAATGGAGAATATAAGGCTGAAATATCTAACTTAGTAGAAGATGAAGCATTTTGTATAGGAAGTAAAGCTCCAAACCCAGAGCCTAAAGAAACAGAAAAAAGATATTTTGTAGAAGTTGCTACATTGTATAAAGGCTCTAGGTCTCAGTTTAATAGATATGCAGTTGCTAATAACGCTGAAGAAGCTAAGCAAAAAGTATTTGATTTTATAGAGTCTCAACCTCAAAAATTTAAGTTTGTATGTAATAAAAAAGATACAAAAGTTACAGAGATAACAACTCCAATAGATACTAAATATTGTATTTAGATAAAATTTAACAAGTAGAATAAGTACTGTGTAGCATAAAATAATATACATGGTACTTATTTTTATGTACTCAAAAAAGCATATTAAATATAAGAATATTTCTTAAAGAAGAGGTGAATTTTTTGAAAGAAATACAGAGTGCAAGTAACTTAAAAGAGTATAAAGAGCAAGTTAAAAGAAGAAATGTTGTAATTGATTTAATGTATTTTAGAGATTTATTAGCAGGTATCAAAGAAAATGAAGATATAAAATTTAGTGATTGTGAAGAAAAAGTAAAGAAGTGGAGTTTTAAAGGTGCAGTATTATGTTTATCTTCTAACACAATATATAGACATATATCTATATTAGCTTTAAAAAATTATTATGATAGAAATACTACATATAAAGTGCATCCGTTATCTGGCTTTTTAGACAGTTGGTTTGTAAACTCTAATGAAAGTAAAGATAAACAAGACTTAATGAAAGTAGACATATTAATTTTACATGGATTATCTAGTACTTTTAAAGAACAACCGTCATTACTTAGAAATGTTTTAGAAATAATTGATATAAGAAAAAGTTATGGCTTAAATACATGGATTTTTATAGTAGAAAATGAAAAGAGTGAAATTACTATTAATAATATAAATACTATAAGCAATATGACAAATAAGACTTACAGTTTTTAATATGAAAGGAGAAGTCGACTTAGTATGAACAATGACAACGTAAAGTTAGATATAATTCCGCGATTAGAAGTAATATTAAGGTCTATAAACAAAGATAATCAAGACGTATTAAATCCTATATTAGACTCAGATGAAATAGATAAAGTAGAAAAACAAGAAATACGCAAATATTTAAAGCTTTATGACGTATTAAATGGAAATATTAGCTTAGAAACTTTACAGAAAGAAATTCCTGGAAGAAACTTTGATGTAGAGCCGATAGAAGAAAACATGCTGCCAAATTATATTTCTATTTATTTATACAATAAGAAAAATTTAGAAGCTAGTAAAATTCTACTAGAGTTAAGCTCTCAAGTAAGAGCAACTCGGCTTAACTGAAGATATTGCAAATAAACTTGGAAAATTAACTAAGTCTGATGCTGTACAGCATAAGTTTATAGATATTAAAGATGAAATTATTAGGAGGTATGAAGATGAAGAATACAGTATCCGGAATAGCTACAGGAGTATCTTTTGTAGATGAAATGACTGGAGGAATACATAAAGGAGAATTAAGCACATTATTAGCATATACAGGACATTGTAAAACTACTTTAGCTGTAAATGTAGCTTATAATTCTTTAAAGATGGGACAGAATGTTTTGTACTTATCTTTAGAGGTAAATAAAGAAAACATATATTTTGATTTTATATCAAGACATTCAAACGATAGTAAGTTTAAATTTAGAGTAGGTCATTATGATTTAAAGAAAAGAAAGTTAAAGCCAGAGCAGTGGGATTATGTAAAGAATAAAATAATGCCAGACTTTGAAAAATTTCCAGGGAATGTGTATGTTGCAGATGAAACTGAGTTAGAAAATTATTCTACCTATAGTCTAGAAGCAAAGTTCAGAGAAATAGACAACTTAGCAATAGAACAAACTGGACATGGTATAGATGTAGTAGTAATAGACCACGTACAATTATTAAAATTTGGTGGTAATAGACCATCTTCTTCTACTGGAGAAGTAATAAATGAGTATGTGTCTTGGTTTAGACAGAATGCAATGAATTGGTTAAGAACAGACAGACAAGTAGCTTTCTTACTATTATCTCAAGCAAATAGAACTGGTTATTCATACGCAAAAGATAGAAATGGTAAATATGATTTAACTTCTATGGCAGAAGCAAATGAACTTGAGAGAGCATCTACATTAATACTATCTATTTTTGCTGAACCAGAAATGAAAGACATGGGAGTAGCTAAAGTTCAAATATTAAAATATAGAGATAGTAGAGATGAAAATGAACCTACTGAAGTAAACGTAGACTTACCGTATTATGTATTCGGTGATTTAGAGTCAGTACATACATCAATTTCTCAAGACCTAGGAGATGAAGCAATAGAAGCATTAGACAATGGTGATGATATATTAGACTCATTTAAAGGAATTATTCCAGATGATTTCTCATTATAATAGAGGTGGTATAAAATGGCAATACAAATAGACTTAAAACTAGAAAAACAAATAATAAATACATATATTCCAATGGACAAACTTTTTGATATGCTAGGAATAGAATATAGTTTACATTCTAACATGTATTGTCCTTTTCATGAAAATGTTCACAGTCCAGCTGCTCACTTACATACAGATAGTAACAGACTATGGTGTTACTCAGAGCAAAGAATGTATGGAAGTTGGGATGTTTACAAAGTATACTATCCAAAAATAAATACTAATAAATTAGCAGAAGCAATAGTAAATAAAGTTGGAATAGAAGAAATAGAAAATCGACTCGGACAAATAGAAAATAAAAATGAAATTCCATTTTTGAAAGATTTAGATAAGTTTAAAGAACGGAAAGATAGATTATAATCAATTGTGTATTAATATTTCAGAGTACTATAGTTAGTACTCTATTTTTAGCATAATATTTAATATATTGAAAGAAGGAGGATTAAAATGCCAGATAAATCAAAGTTTAAATACAAAATGTGGGTTGACCCAGTAGCACCATCAAATGATTTTCCAGATAAGTATAAATTTCATTGCATCAAAAGCATAGACGAATTAAAACAAGCTCTATCGGTAGAAAGTAAAGTAATGGGATTTGATACAGAAACTACTGGTTTAAATCATGAAGATATATTTATGGTAGGTTATTCATTTTGTCTCGATGGAATAAACACTTATTATGTTCCAGTAAAGCATGAAAGTTTTGGACTTGGAGAAGAAGCTATCAAATTAATATATGAAAAAATGTGTAACACTCAAATTGTATATATGTTTAATATGAGGTATGATGATAGAGTAATGGAATATCATGGATTTAAAGAAATGATAGATAACATAGATGCTCAAATTCCAATAGAAGATAGACAAAAATATTATAATATGTTATTAGATAAACAATTCTTATATTATGATATGAGTAAAGTAAATATATTAGATGTTCAAGCTATGGTATTTTTAGTAGATACCGGAAATAAATTTCCATCTTTGAAAAAATCGGAAGAATATTTCTTAGGGTGGAGAGGAGCAAGCTTTGAAGAAACTGTAAACTCTTCAGAAGCTGCAAAAGAAAAAATTGCTAGTAATCCAGAAGAAATGGTAGAAGAAAAGAAAAGTACTAAAAAGAAAAAAGATGTAGTAGTTAGTTTTTATCATTTAACTCCAGATGAAGCCTATTTTTATGCAGCTACAGATGCATTAGGAACTTTATTACTAGGACTAAAGCTAATGCCATTCTTAAAAGTTGCAAAGAAAAGCGGAGAATTAGATATTGCTTGTTTACATCCACTTATGAGATTTGAAAATGAACTTACATTAATAGACGTAGATAGATTGAAAGGGTACTCAGAAGATTTATCTAAACAAATAGAAGAAATTCAACAAAGATGTTATACTATCGCTGGAGAGGAATTTAATTTAGGTAGCCCAGTAGATAATAATAGAGTATTAACTAAACTTAACATACATACTGGAGTAACTACAACTAGAGGAATGAGTACTAGTAAAGCTGCAATAAAACAATGCTTAGAGTCATTAGATAAAAACGACCCAGCTAGACAATTATTACAAGATTTAGTAAATTACGCAAGTTTAACTAAACAAAGGAGTAGCTATGTAGATAATACAATAGAGATGTGTAAAAGTAAAGTACATCCAAATAGATTAAGATTTAGTTATAAAAATTGTGAAGTACCATCTGGTAGATTTGCAGCTGGACGGAGATAAAAAGAATAAATTCTTCAGTGAATTAAATATTCAAAATATAACTAAACCTCATGTTAAGATGAACTATGTTATAAAAGCTGAAGAAGCACAAAAATATTTTCCAGATTTATATAACAAAATATTAGAGTCAGGAACTTTAGAAGAAGCAGACGGTGAATTTATATATGATGAAACTAGACTTAATGAGCTGGTTCAATACACTGGAGAAGTTAAAGCTAATGAAATAAAAGAAAAATTTATAAATAAGCCAGTTAAAATACATGTATATAAAATATTAGACTGGGTATTCTGTGACTATCCTTGGTTAATTCCTGGAGTTAGTGAAGAAGTAATAGAAGCATTTGACCCTTATATGAATATAAGAGCAACGTTTTTACCAGACCCAAATCATTACTGGGTAAGTATAGACTTTAATGCAGAAGAGCTTCGTATACCTACGCTAATAACAAAAGAACCAGTCTGGCTGGAAGCTTTTTCTAATAACAAAGACATTCATAAACAAACTGCATTAGCTATATGGGGGCCAGAAAATTATAACAAAGATAAACGTAAAATAGCAAAATCTGCTAATTTCGGTGAGAAAATTATAAATATTTAGCTGATATTTGCAAACTTACAAGCATATTATATATTACTATAGGAGGTAATATAAAATGGAAGAATATAAAAGAAGAGATGGTAAAAATGCTAAAAGATATGAAAGAACTATTACTTATGATAAAATATGTAATATATGTGGAGAACATTTTATAGCAAAAGTATGGAATGCTAAAACTTGTAAGAAACCAGAGTGTATAGCGGCTAATGCAGCTATAATTTCTACAACAAGAGAACAGAGATATAATAATGGAGAATTATCAAGCGTTTTAGCTGACAAAGAATTTATATGTGAAAGATGTAATAAAGCTTTTATTAAACATACTACTAATAGAAAGAAATTTAGATATTGTGATAATTGTGCTAAAGTTATAAAAGAAGAAACTTATATTTACAATAAAATTCAAAAGTATGGAACTGCCGCTTGTGTAGTAGGTAGTGGAGGAAATCAGTGGGGAGAGAAAAATAATCAATACATAGATGGTAAAACATCTGCTTACAAAAATATGCCTAACGATTATGAGATGTATAACTATAGAAAAATATTTGACCAGATAAATCCAAATGACCATAAATGCTATTTTTGCGGTTTAGAAGAAACAGTAGAACACTTGCATGATATTCATCATGTAGATTGTAATCATTATAATAATAGTAAAGAAAATTTAATGAAATTATGTAGAAAGTGTCACATTAGATTACATAAAATATATAAATATTTGCATATACATAAATAAATTATAGTCTAAATTTAAATACGCCGAAATAAAACCTCGAGAATTGCTGGAAAACCTAAGTCAAAAGATATGGCAATCAGCAGCCGAGCTCTAGTTTACTAGAGAAGGTTCAACGACTAATCGTGATGAGTGTAGCGATGTAAGACTCAAGTGAGTTTGAAGTACGAGGCTCTCAATCCTAAGAGAGAAGATATAGTCTGACCTCTATAGAAATATAGAGAGAATATATGGAAACGATATATTCGTAACATAAATGATATTATATGGACAAACTGGTAGAAATTTCTCAGCTAACTTTAATATGACTTTGGAAGAAGGAAATCAGTTCGTTGAACAATTTAAAGCATCATTGCCGGTGTTGTTTAGATGGGTTAATGTTTGGGAAAAAGTAGGAGAAAGACAAGGATTTGTAACTACATACTTTGGTAGACCAGTAAGAGTAAGAAGTTATTTTCAATCTGGAGAGTGGGGTTGGATGAATTATGCTAGAAGATTATGTGTAAATGGAACTATTCAAGGAACTGGTGCAGACATTATGAAGTTTGTTTTAATAAAATTATTTAAAACATTCTATGAAGGAAATAACAATAGAAGAGATAGAATAAGATTTAAGTCAATGATACACGATGAGGTTAACTATCAAATGAGAAAAGATTGTTTAATGCAATTATTGCCAGAAGTAATGGACATTATGAGAGTTCAAGCAAAAGGATGGGAATTTCCAATGGAAGTTGGGTTAGACATAGGAAATAGATGGGGTCAAACAGTTCCATTCAGATTTAATATTGCTAAAAATCCAGGAGCTATAAGCACTATTTCAAATGTAGTTCCAAAAACAGACCCGACAGACAAAAGAACTATATGTGGAACATTCAAAGTATCTACTGAAGATGAAATAGTAGAAGAAAAAGAAGTAGAACAAGAGGAAGAAGTAAAATTCACTTGGGAAGAATAGGAGGTACTCTATGATACTTATTAGAAAATTAGACAAACAACAAAGGTTATGTATTCCAAAAGATGCGTTAAAGCAAGCTGGTTTTACAGAAAATGATGATTTAGTTGCTATAGGTGTAGAGCATATTGATGGAGAAAAATGCATAGTATTATCAAGATATAGAGAGGATGAAGAAAAATGTTAATAAAATTATATATACATCCAAATAAGTTAGAAGCACTTCAACGAAAAGAAACTATAATCGCAAAAACGATGACAACTTCTCAATACGATATAGAAATATTTGTTAATACTAAGAAAGTTAAAATAATACCTCAAGGTGATGGAGTTCTACTAACTAAGTATAAATTTATAGAAAGATTGAAAGGACTTGGTATAAAATGGTAGTAACAGAAAGAAAGATAGCAAAAGATGCTTGGAGAGTAAATATTCCAGCTGAATATATGATACAAGCTGGTCTTGAAAAAGGTGGAACTGTTCAGATAGGTTATGATACTGAAACTAAAAAAATTACTCTTTGGAAAAAAGAAGAACAAAAGGTAGAAGTTCATGACGATATTGACAAAGTAAAATCTATAGTAGATAAAATGGACTCAGCAAGACAAGCTTTAAATAAAGCAGTAGACGAAAAAATAGAGCTAGATATTAAAAAAGCTAAAGACCCAGAAAGAGTAAAGAAATGTAGCAGATGCGGAAAACCTATGACAGATGGAAATCATTTAAAAATAAACGGGAAAGAAATATGCGAAGATTGTAAAGCAAGTGAAGTTGCTTTATTTAAACTAAGACTACAACAAGGCAAAATAGATTTTGAGTCGGAGGTGTAGTATGTCTAAGAAAGAAGAAAAAAAGAAAGAAAAACTAGAGCCGTCTTCAATAGACTTGAATAAAATACTTTCTGGAGAGGGTGGAGAAGATACTTCGTCAGAAATACACAACGATATATTAGCTAATATAGAAAAAATAAACGAAGCTACCAATATAAATACTGTAGACTCAGTTACTGCTTTAATAAGATGGATTGTAGCAGATAATACTACTTTAGATGATAACGGTAGACCTATATTTATGGATAGAATAATGTCAGACGGAGATGCTAGAATAAAAGACGTAAGTATGATTACAGTAATTCAAAGCTTAGCTCAAGTTCCTAAAATTACAGCTATGAAACAATTTTGTTTAGACAATATAGCTAAACGATTACAAAATTCTCCTTTTATGACTCTATCTGAGCAAATGGCTATGGCAAAAGACTTAAATGATATGGAAAATGATACACAAAATAGAGCTATGAAGTATATTCAAATGTCTAGAGATTTTAACTCTATGCCAACTATTTATAGACAATTAGTTGATAGATTAATGACAGTTCCTGATGATAGAGCTTATAGACTTAAGGCAATTCCAAGATTTATGGAACTTCCAGATGAAATATGGAATAAAATCATAGAAATAGTAGACTTATGGGATAAGCGATGACACTAGAATGAACTTAGAGACCTTTTAGTAGTAAGTTAATATAATTTTATATTATAATAGGATAGTTTATAGATAACTATCCTTAGCTTATGCATAATAAATAATATTGAATACTTTAAAGATAACAGAGTATAATGTTATCGTGAAAGAGGGTGGTTTAAAAATGAGTAGTAGAGATTATACATTAAATAAACAATTTCCATTAACAGATGAACAAAATGAGATAGTTGATTTTATGCTAAATAGAAATTATTGTGTAAATGCTGCTCAAACTTGACAGGTTACCGGAAAAACTTACATGTCGTTAACACGGAGCTGTAGTGTATATGTTACAACATCCAGATACTGATACTATCGTACTTTGTCCACAATGTGCAGTTAAAGCATTTAAGAGGGAATTAACAGAAAAGCTAAAAATAAGCTTTAATTTACTTACTAGTGCTAAACCGATTATACAACCCGGAGCAAGAATTCATGTAATTACTCATTCAGCTTTAAAGAAATATTTAAGCTTTATTGATGAACTTCATAATATGGGACGTAAATTATTGCTAATGATAGACGAAGCTCAGATATTACAGGACAGTAATAATCAATTTTATCAAATGTTAGCTCCAAAAAGACCATTTTTTAAGGTAGTTTGGGAATTAACTGCTACACCGCTAGGTAATAGTTTAACTGGCTTATATTGGTTATTATATTTCTTAAACCCTAAAATAGTTGGTAGTTTAGCTCAATTTAAAGCTAATTATTTTATAATAAGATTAAATCGCATTAAACGATGGGTTGGAAAATACCCTAATAAACGACAAGTTACTTTTAATGAAGAGGTAATAGTAGGTTATAAAAATTTAGATAAACTATCAGAGATATTAAAAGACTATGTAAAAATTAAGCAAAAGAAATATAATTTAGTGTGGCATTACCATAAATTTAATTTAACCGAGGCTGAGACAGTGCAATACTTATTAGCTGGTCAAGGACTAAAAAGAGAAACTTCTGAGAAAAACTTCGCTGTAAGATTGCATGACTTACAAATGGTAGTAGATAACTTAGTTATTCCTATAGATAAAGTTGCGTTAAAATATAAATTAGAACAAAAATTAAAAGATGAAAAAGGTAAAGTAGACCAAGAGAAATTAGACTATTTATACAAAACTATTTTAACTAGAACATCTGAAAATAGAAAGAACACTATTATGGAGTCTGAATTATCTAGCAAAGAAATAGCTTATATTCAAGTAATAAAAGAAGAATTAGCTAAAGGAAGACCAATATTAACATACTTAGATTATTCTGATGTAGTAGATAGACTTGAAAAAATATTACGTGAACGTAGCCATGAGCTAGGAGTAAAGCAAGTTCTTAAAGTAACTGGAGGAATTAGCTTAAAAGAAAGAGAATTAGTAGAAGAGTCGATAGAAGCAGGAACTGTAGTTTTAATTACATCAGCAGGAACTGAGTCTATAAACTTACAAAAGTCTAATAGCATTATATTTTATGATACACCATTTTCGGTTCTTACATTTATACAAGCTGTGGGTCGTATTACTCGTATGGACTCAAAATATAGTGAACAGCATGTGCATATAATGGAAGCAGTTGGAACTATCGATAGTTATAAACGACTTTGTATAACAATGAACGCAAATTTAATTGAGTCTATTTTTGGAGGAATTGAAACTCTACCAGCTGAAATGCTAAAAATAGACAAAGGATTTCAAGGAGAGCTAAGAAAACAATTGCTTTGGTGCTTTGACTCAGACAGATTACTTACAGAGCAAGAAATGAAAGATATGATAATGGCTGAAGTAGAAAAAAGAAGAAAGAAGGGTTATAAGATATGATGAATAAACAAAGTTGTGAAAATCATTTTAATAGTTATAAAGATAGAGCTGATACTAGTAAATGCATAAATGAATTGGAGTCTAAGTTAAAAGAAAATAACTTAGACTTTAAGAATATTCTTACTATATTTACATATAATAGAGAAGAGTTAGAATTTTCAGTTTTAACTTCTCCTAACTCTAACATAGTTATAAAATGTAAAAAGTATGAAAGTTAATGCTGAATTAAAGTATATGCATACTATAATTAGATGGAGGTTATTAAAATGAAAACATCTAACACTACAGAAACAGTTATATTAAATTTAGTTCAATTTAATGTTTTAAAGAAAACAACTATTTATACTGATGGTAGTAAGAAAGTAAAATATTTTATAATTAGAAATTCTGATGGAGTAAAATTTGATTTAGAAAATAATTGGAGTAGTAATAGTTATAATTGTTATTTAACTAAAGCTACTCAACAAAAACTAATTTGTAATATTAAAACTAATTATAATCATTTAGAAGAGATAAGAAAATTTATAAACTG